>Ga0307513_10004087_pt1 | contig 19555 bp, 16 predicted proteins | sample 15_EM_MG_FD_202174 | JGI IMG/M metagenome (GOLD analysis project Ga0307513, IMG submission 202174) | Populus trichocarpa ectomycorrhiza microbial communities from riparian zone in the Pacific Northwest, United States - 15_EM | ecosystem: Host-associated > Plants > Roots > Unclassified | place...
CCGACGGATATTATCCGTCGGTATTACACAGAGAGTTGCAACAAAATTACAAGCCATGCCATAATTACCGACGGAAAATCCGTCGGTGATGCCGTCGGTAATTACCCTTAAAATTACCGATGGATTGCCCGTCGGTAATGTTCCCGCGGGGAATTTTTTTTTGGCGCGCGTATCCGTCTGTATTACCGTCGGTGGTTCCATCGGTGGGTGGTTTTTTTTATTTGCGACAGACTTAGCGACGAAAATAGGATTTACCGACGACTGTTGTACCGACGGACGTGTTCCGTCGATGAGTCCGTCGGTATTATTTTCACCGACGGATTTCATTGCTGTCACCGACGGAATGAGTCCGTCGGTAACACTGGATAATGTTGTAGTGTAAGTGACTTTTTTTTGTCTGTTGGCTTCAGCGCTTCAAAGGTTGATACTTCCTTATTCATTCTGAAAGTGAATCATAATATCTGTTATTTGCTTGTCTATATGGATGATATTCTGCTCACTGGTAGTAACTCCACTTTGATTCAACGCCTTATTACCCTATTGAGTTCAGAATTCAAACTCCGAGATCTGGGTTCTGCTCACTATTTCTTGGGGATTGAGGTTACTCCCACCAGTATGGGTCTCATGCTTAATGAACACAAATATGCTTTTGACATCTCGAGTCATGTTGGTATATCAACCTACAAGCCTGTTGATATACCGATTTCTGCCTCCAAGAGTGGCGTCCTGACTAGTGAGCCATTCTCGAATCCCACTTATTTTCGATAAATTGTTGGTGCCCTTCAGTATCTCACATTTATCAAACCTGATATATGTTATGCTGTCAATAAGGTCTATTAGTTTGTGCATGCTTCTACTGAGAGTCACTGGGCGGCTGTCAAACGTATACTACGATACTTAAAAAGGTATGTCTTCCTTCGATCTTCACCTTACTCGTGATTCCTCATTATCCCTTCATGGTTTTACTGATGTTGATTGGGCGGGAAGCATCGATAATCAGAAGTCTACGAGTGGCTACATTGTCTTTCTCAGCACTACTCCAATTCATGGAAATCTGGCAAGCAACGCACTGTTGCTCGCTCCTCCACTGAAGCCGAATATAAGGCATTAGTTGATGGTACTGCTGAGGTTCCTTGGCTTCGTTATCTTCTAACAGATTTGTGCTTTTCTCCCAGTTCTGTTACCACCATTTCGTGTGACAATTTAGGTGCTACATATTTGTCTGCTAATCCTATTTTTCATGCACGCACAAAATATGTTGAGGTTGATTATTACTTTGTTCGTGATCAAATGGCTAAAAAGGAGATACAGATTCGCTTTATACCTTCCAAAGACCAATTAGCTGATGTTCTTACTGAACTGCTTCCCTCCTCTGCTTTTGCTTCTTTACAGTCCAAGCTTCATGTGGTTCCCCCACCTTCATCTTGAGGGGGTGTATTATGGAATGTGTTGTAATATAGGAAATATTGTATTTTCCTGTATATATTTATCCTGCGTAGTACGCTACACAATAACTATTGTATGTTGCCCTAGTCATATATATAGAAGAGATGGCTACTGATTATGTATGTCCTTCAATCAATTACAGCTTATGCTTCAACTAATACACTTTTTACCCATAAGATAGCATAGACGAAGACTCCAAGAGAAAAAAATCCATTATTTCTTCCAGCATTCCTCACAATTGCAGCACTATTAATTACCTGCTTCAACTTTAATGTGTTTAATATCTTGCTGAAGCTTGATATTTATCTCCGAGGCCGAACGTGTCCATAAAAACTCACAAGGAGGAAGAGATCCAACCATCGGCGGCATCACCCTCTTTGGGATCTTGATTTTCATCGGATTAGCACACAACACATCAAGTTGGTTGGAAAGGACTGCCAACGTGTGATTCTGAGCAACTATTTTGCTATGCATCGAATAATTGTGGCTGCAGCTGATAATCCACCTGTTTTGACATCAAATGATAATTCACATCGTTTTTTGATTATAATTGTGCTGCAAGTGGTTGCCGACTTGCTTAACCAATAATTGTATTACTCTCTTGCGAACTCAAAGATGAATGTGAAACTACTTCCTTGAGTTCTTTTTCATTCAAAGTATACTAATAAATCATCTACTAATAAATTGTGGCTGCATCTTCTAATCAGTTTGCTGTCCTCTTTCGCGGCACGACCTCTATAGAAAACCAAGGTCTTTTTAACTCCAACATTTCGAGAATTGCACACTCTCCTTTTTGTTAAACGATCTCTTTAGCTTAGAAGAAGGTTTTTCACGTCTTGCTCCTTTTTTTAATGTCCAGAGGCTCCCTCGCCAGAAAGTTTTAGTTTTCACATCAACCAGAAGAAAGAAAAACACTTTGGTTAGAAAGATTACCTTTATTGGAGGAAGTGAAGCAAGCTGTATGGGATTGTGACGGTTCAAAAGCCCCCGGTCCTGACGGGTTCACCTTCTCCTTCTATAAAAAGGCATGGAATCTTATCAGCTCCGACATCTTTGTGATGGTCAAAGAATTTTTCAAAACAGGTAAATTACCAAAGGGGATTGGCTCATCCTTTGTAACTTTGATCCCGAAGACTAAGGGGTCGTGCAGATTCTCCCAATTTCGGCCAATTAGTTTGATTCATGGGTTATATAAAATAGTGGCAAAACTATTGTCCACTAGGCTCAGAAGCATCCTGCCAGATGTGATCAGTGTAAACCAGTCTGCTTTCATTGCTGGGCGTCAGATTCGAGACGGGTTCATGATAGCAAACGAGGTTGTCCATGCTATTCGCAGCAAGAAGGACCACGGGTTTTTGCTAAAGGTAGATTTTCATAAAGGCTTCGACTCGATTTTATGGGAGTATATCGATTCTACCATGGGCTATATGGGTTTCGGCTCTCATTGGAGGAATCTGATTTTTGAATGTTTGTCCACATCTAAATTGGCCATCCTAATAAACGGCTCTCCTAGCAGAGAATTCAGTGTGGAGAGGGGTCTCAGGCAAGGGGACCCCCTCTCTCCTTTCCTTTTTGACATAGCAGTTCAGGGGCTAACAGTTTTATTCAACAGGGCATCTGATTCGGGTTACTTCAAAGGCTTGCAGACTTTTCTAGGGCATCACATAACCCATTTGCAATATGCAGATGACACTTTGATTTTCCTGCCAAATGATTATTCCTCTCTTCTGCATGCCAAGAGGATCCTTCGCTGGTTTGAGATCATTTCCGGACTGAAAGTTAATTTCTATAAAAGTTCACTTATAGGAATTAATTTGGACAACGAATACACTTCAGGTCTGGCTAACGCAATTTTTTGTCGCAGTGACACCTTCCCAGTCACATACCTTGGGCTGCCTCTTGGTGCTAACCCAACTAGGCTCTCCACTTGGAAACCAGTATTGTCATCAATCAGAGCAAAGTTAAGCAAATGGAAAGGGAAGTTTCTGAGCATGGCTGGGAGAATATGTCTTATTAAATCTGTCTTAAACTCTCTACCTCTATACTACATGTCTGTTTTTATTATGCCAAAGGGCATTACAAAGGCTATATCCTCCATCAATCGTTGTTTTCTCTGGAAGGGCACCTCAAATTCACATGGTATTTGTAAGGTTGCTTGGCACAAGGTAATTAAGAGTAAGCCCCTTGGAGGCCTCGGGTTGGGTTTTATTCATAACAAAAATCTGGCTCTGATGTTTAAATGGCTCTGGAACCTTGATAAAAGAGTGGTAGGAGGTTGGCAAGAACTTATCCTACGAAAGTACCGGCCATACTTCGTAAATGGCCTTCCTGTGTTTGCAGGCTCTTTATCTCCAACTTGGTGTGGCATGGAATCTGCAATTTCCTTAAATCACAGCATAGCCGCTCCCCTCCAATACAATGTCGGGTTCAAGGTGGGCGATGGGAGAAACATCAGGTTCTGGTTTGATTCCTGGCTAGGCCACGCAGCCCCTCTCCAATTCATGTTTCCTAGGCTTTACAACCTCTCCCTGCAGCAATCTTTAAGCATTGCAGAAGTTCATAACCCAAGTGATAACTCAATCAAACTTTCTTGGAGAAGACCTCTTCGATCCCGCGAGCTCTACATGCGGGAAAGCTTGATAGCAGAAGTGGAACGTGGTCTAGTCTTCTCTGATGGTGAAGATAGCAAGATTTGGAAATCCCACAGCTACAACGTTTACACAGTCTCCTCAGGGTGCCATCTTCGTGATGGTTTAATTGTTTCAACAAACCTTCACTCCCCTGCTATGCTTTGGAAAGGGTTTGTGCCTCCGAAAATAGATGTGTTCATATGGCTTCTTCTAAAAGGCAGTGTTTGCACAAAAGATTTCTTAGCTAAGAGGAGAATCATCAATTATGAGGAAGCTCTTTGCCCTTTCTGCTGCAAGGAGATTGAGACTATACATCATCTCTTCCATCTCTGTCCTACATAATGGTCTCTCTAGGGTAGGCTCTTTAATTGGTTTGGGTGTGTAGGCTGTCTGCCAAAAGACCCAAGTCATAACCTTCAGGAATGGTCCCGCCTGTTAAAAGGAAAATTTCAGCGTCAAGCAATTACCCTTCTCTGTAAAGGATTATACTGGTCAATTTGGATAGCGCGCAACAATATGATCTTTGACTCCAAAACTCCAGACTGGGATGTGATTTTTGACCTCACCTTTCATCGGTTGGCCTTTTGGTTAGTCCTCTGTTAAAAATTTCAGTTACACAGGCTCCGATCTTTATAGAAATCCTGAATGTATTATGAACTGGACTAACTAGCCGGGGTTGTAAATTCCTCGCTCTCTTTATGTTTTAATTCCCCCCTGTAATCTTCCTTATTGCAGCCCTCATCTTCTTAATGGGGTCGCCTTATTTATAATATTCTCGATTACTATCAAAAAAAAATAAGAAGAAAGAAAAACACTAAGAATGAAAAGTAGTTTTTTTTTTTTCAAGAGCATTTGATGCGCAGCGTTATATTTAACTCCCACTCTTATCACGTTTAGTATTTAAATTAAAATAAATATAGAAGCTCTTATGATTGATGCTGCTATCCACTAAGTGATAACTATGAAAAGAAAAGAAATTAAACCTCGTCATTTTTTTTTGGATAATCATCCAGAGTATATTGAAAAGGTCATAAAATCAATAGTCAAAACAAAATACAGGGACATGACAAAAAAGAAAAATAGAAAAAAAAAACATACTTAAGGAAAAAAAAAACAGATTTGCTACAACAAAAAATAAAGAGACTACCTAAGATTTCTTATTACACCACAATTTGATGCCATCGGAAGATCTTAAGAGGTCATTTTCTGTATAAGTGAAGTTTGAATCTAGAGTATGCAACTAAATAGCAACTCAATAAAGGATGGTGAAGAAACAATCAAATAAATTTGTAGTTCCCTCCTTAAAAATAATTTTATTCCTCAACAACCAAATACCCCAAGTAGTACTACTGCAAATTAGCCTTAAAACTAATTTTTGGAATTTGCCTTGCACCATTCCTGACACTGCAGAAGCAGTGAGTCTAGTGTGCTCGGTAAACAATATTGGATACCCCACCAATCCAAAACTTTCATCCAAATACTCCTAGAAAATTTCCAGTGTATAAAAAGGTGCTCTGAAGTTTTCAAGTCTAAGTTGCAAAAGACACACAAAGCTTGTGTGGCAGGCAAAACATTCTGGTGATAGATAAAAGCTCTTGTACTAATTTTTTCCTAGATTGCCAACCAGAGAAAAACCTGAACTTTCAGAGGGGCCCCTTTAATCCAAACATTGGATCCAAAAACTCTATCATTAGCAAAAGAGGTACTATCAATTAGGGTGCAACAGGACTTCACTGAGAAGTTTCCATCAAAATTACATGACCATACGAGTTTGTCATCTTTTCCTAACCGAATTATCACTGGCTCCAGCAATGAGAGCAATTGATGATATTGCTACTCTTCATAAGATAAGAAGTTCCTGCACCCAAATTCCATCACCAATGATCATTCACCCATTGACCCATCTCATGAACCAAACCATTATAAATAGTAGAAACTTTGTAAAGCCTGGGAAAATGCTACGCAAAGCATTTAATTCTATCCGCAGATCAGACCAAAAAAGAATGGAGGACCCATCACTAATCATGAATTTAATGTTTTGACGTAATACTAAGCCAATAACACTATTTGGATCCAAGATTGACAAAATATCTTTCCAAAATGGTGAAATATGATCATGCAATTTTGGAATTCCATTCTCGAAAGTTGAGGAGTAAAAATAAGTTGTTACCTGTTTCCATAAGGCATGGCCTAGCGAGCTTAGCCTCCATATCCATTTAAAAAGCGTTGATATATTTTTAGACATTAAAGAACCCAACCCAAAGCCTCCTTCTTTTCTAGCTTTAACCACAATATGTCATTGCATCTTGCAAATTTTCTTTTGCTTCGCCACCCCAGACCACAACAATCTTCATTAAATAGATGTTAGGATATTACAGACACCCTTTGGCATAAGAAAAGAAGACCTATAATACATTGGCAACAAGCTTAGGACACTTATGATTAGGCAAATACGCCCTGTCATACTAAGCATACGACCTCTCCGCATGCTCAACTTTCTTTTGAAATTCTCAATAACAAGCTTCCATGTAAACAACCTTTTAGGATTAGATCCCAAAAGCATGCCCAAATAAGAGCAAGGCAAGGAATCAAATCTGCAAAAGACTAAAGATGTCATACTAGCACAAGAATCTTCCCCAATATTTATGCTAATTAAAGAGCTTTTATGGAAGTTAATGTGCAAACCTGAACAAATAGCGAACCACGACATAATCCTTTTAACTATTTTGACCATGTGAAGATTAGCAGGTATGAAGATCAAAGTGTCGTCTGCATATTGCAGATGGCTGAGGCAAAAGTTGTCTCCAAAAGGGATACCTTTAAAAAGATCGGTTGTAGCTGCTCTCTGAAACAAAACAAATAACCCTTCTGTTGCAATTAGAATAAGAAACGGAGTAAAGGGGTCACCTTGGCGAATCCCACGACCCATCAAGAATTCCTTAGAAGGAGATCCATTAATCAACACTTATAATTTTGCGGTGGAGATGCAAGTGTTGATCAAATTAATCCATTTTCCACCAAAACCCATATGCCTCATAACCTGCTCTAAATAATCCCACTGCACACTGTCGAAAGCTTTGTGAAAATCCACCTTAAAGATAAGGCTCGGCACCCTGCATCTTTTCAAGGAATGAACTGCTTCATTAGCAACCAAAAACCCATCAATTATTTTCCTCCCTGCCAAGAAAGTTGTTTCATTCTCACTGATAAGGTCATGCATAACCTCTTTTAGACGGCTAGAAAGAACCTTAGCCATTATCTTGTAAATGTCGTGGATCAAACTAATAGGCCTGAACTCTTTGAAGCCAAGATGGGAAGTTGTCTTCAGAATTAGATGGATATAAGGCCATGATTGACTCCTTTTGGAAGCCTACCTGTTTTGAAAAAATTCTTGGCTAGATCTAGCAAATCATCTACAATGAAATCCTAAACAAGCTTGTAAAATTTGAAATTGAAACTATCTAGACCAAGACTCTTGCTCCCATCACAGTCTCAAACACTCTGCTTTAATTCTTCCGAAGTGATATCTCGCTCCAAACTAGCTGAAGAAGAAGTCATGAGTGTTTTAAAACCAACAGACCTTAAACCAATTTGGAATCTATCAGGGGTTGGAAAAGAAGCTAACTGCTGCATCTTTTATGACCGGTAAACCTTCAACAACAAAACCGTTACAAACCACTTTCAGGATATGGTTTTTAGCCCTCTTGAAGTTAGCAACTAGTTGGAAGAAACGCGTGTTGCGATCACCTAGGCGACACCAAACTTGGCGAGACTTTTGCTGCCACATGCTTTCTATACTCAAGTTACATTGCCATTACTCATTAGACCCTTCTCTTCTAAAGAAAACTCAACAGGCAACTATAGGGTTGAAAAACCAAGGCTCAATAACTTAAGATCTTTTCCTATTGCAGCACCTCTCCTTGTCATAACTTTATGCATCATGCAGTTCACATCCATTGAATTTGGGGTTCCTAAAGGCATGATTAACTATTTTCCCAATAGATGATCCCTACAGCAGTCAAAATCTGTTAACACAAGGGGAGTCGCCACAGAAGGATTCTAATTTAAACATGTTATTTAATTTTCTCTCCAACTGTGCCCGAATATACTGAATATCCACTAGAACTGACTGGAACTCATATCACCATCTTTTGAATACTACCACAATTTGGAAGTCAATTGACAGTAGAGAGCTGCATTTACTATAGGCATTCCATGCGATAACAAAATTTCATTACTCAATCAAGCTGCAATTATGAACAGAAAACATCTTGAAATATATTATAATCGCATAAATAAGATTCCAAGATATGATTTATATTATTTTTTAACACACCTCTTTAAATAAAAGCCTTTTTAATTTGAAACTTGCACAGGTTCACGTGACATTGTATTTAATTTTTATCAAATAAATAGGGGTGGTAAGATTCAAACTCGTGACCACTTGGTCATCAAGACTCTGATATCATGTCAAATGACAATCTCAACCTAAAAAATTAAGTTGCTAGGTAAGGTCCTAAGATATGGTTTATATTATTCTGTAACAACGAATGCAACGCCATGTGCCTGGTGTGATTGCAATTTTGAGGTAGTTGTTTGGTTGAAGTTAGAGCTAAGATGATTATTAGGGGTGTTCATTGTCGAAATTGGTCCAGTTTACATCCAAAAAATCTTACAAGGAAACAATATTTTCTTGTGAAAATGATCTAGAATGAACTGTAAACAAGTTCAAATCCAACCGGTTCATTTTGGTTGTTTCAAAATCGGTACACCAAATAACTTGATAAGACCTGCAAAAAGTAAAGGGACAATTTAATATTAACAGTAAGGATAATCAAAGAAAAAAAAAGATTAAAGCCTGCAAAACAAAATAGAAAAAAAAACTATTTAATTAAAGGAAGTTTACTTTCCAAAAAAAAGAAAAGAGATGAAACAATTATAAACATCTAATCTAATTTCAATTCACACAGGAGCAAAAAAAGTCATCTCAGTGGGACAACATAAAAAGCAAAAGAAAAATTTGATCAAAAGTGCATGAAATGATCAATGTTAATTTTTCATTTCAAAAGCTTCAATGTAGAAAAATCTATAGAATATGAAATAATAATGGGAATACAATAATAATGACTAGTCTAGTTCAATCAGTTTTAGAGCTTTAAAACCGAAATGGATCTAAAGTTTTTCTATGACCAAATTTTTGTTTATTTTCTAATCGGTTGATTTGGTTTTTTTTTTGTTTTGGTTTAATTTTTCCAGTTGATTTTTTTAGGTTTAATCAGTTTTTTAATTTTATTGAATATCCCTAATGCTTATTATACTGAAATATGATACCTGGAACATTACCTGTTTTATTCTTATAAAGCTTGTAAAGCGCATAGCAATCCTGCACATTTGTGCATCCCTCGAGTTCCTTTTCATTCAAAGTATACTCTTGCATCTCCCAATCAGTTAGCTGTCCTGTTCGTGCACGGCCTCTATAGAAAACCGCGGTCTTTATAACTCCAACTTTTCGAGAATTGCACACAATATTGTGAACTATCCCTTTAGCTTTCCAATACCCCTGTTTGGTTGCCCTATTTAACCTTGCTCCAGTGGGATATCTCCTATCCCTTGGACCGAAGAAGTACCATTGCCGACTCTCCGATGGGGATAGCTTAGGTAACTCCTCAGGATCCCACTTGTAAACATCAACATCACGAATACTATCAAACTTAAAACTATTCTCGCATATCTTCCTCTTCAAGAAGTAAAGCACAAGTTCCGCATCAGTCAGGTGAAACCTAATTTCAAGAGCCAAACCTTGTCAGCAACACCAAAACAATGTCCACCAGACATTAATATGAATTCAAGACCTAGAATGCTTCCAACATGATGTATTATATTAAGTAGTGATTTGAGAAGAGCAAATCCAAATAATATGTACTTTCTTTAACAAGTGACATGTAGTAGCGGAGCTAATCTTTTTTCATCATTTTATTTTAAATTTTATTTCTTTTCCTAACAGGAGAAATTATTTTTCTAACTTTGTCAACATTCAGTTCTTATATTTCAGTATTCCCAGTTTCATTTACTTGAAGTGGTTGATAAGTCGAGGTATAAAACAAAAGTAATGATTACCTTTCCAATGATCCTGATCCCGATCCCGATCCCGATGAAATCGCAACTTCCGTGAGAATATACGTCCACCTTTGTACCTTCTCGTTTTCCCTGAAATTTTCTCGACCCTTGTCAAAGACAATTATGTAACTCTCAGTTTGATCATCTATCTTTGATTGTTTGACATCATAAGAAACTGGAAAAACAGTGTCCGATCTCATCTTATCCATGAATCCGACAATCTTGAAAAGTTCGTCAAAGCACCAAGGTAAAGAAGCACAATCTCTTGCAAATATAATAATTGACAGCCCTGATTCTTCAATGGCCTCAAAGAGTCTTGATCTAATTGCCATTACTTTCTCTAGTTCCTTGTCGTCTGGGATAATGACTCTCAGGGCTACAGCTGTATTTAAATGGGTGAAATCATGTCTATTGTCTGCGCCTATGAAGCCAAGGAAAAAATCTTGCATCCATTGACGATAAGATGAAGAAACTGATAAAGAAGATGCTTCTTTGCTTGCAACAATAAAATGGGCAGAAGATTGAGATGATGGAGAATATAACAAACAGACACCACAATTCTTCACCTTTACTCCTGGCTGGGAAGAATAAAATGACAAATCAATGTTGCTAAAGGATTCAAGCTGCCATTCTTTAAGCTCTTTAAGGTAATCAAAAGATAGATAGAATAGCCAAATATGATCTGACAGAACTTGGATAGAGTTACAACTAATACACATCGGCGAATGATAATTCTCTCTTCCATTGGCTTTGAAATGACAAAAAAGAGAAGGACTTTCTCCATTTGCACTGAATGCAACACACGCAACAAACCCCATGCTCCAACTAGGCACTTGCACACTAATTAAAGATCCCTTACTTTGATGGTTAAACCAGCCTGGAATTTCATTTCCTGGAACAGCGATACCAAATCCAGTTCTTGGATTAGACAAACCCTGTACCATAAAGAACCAAAATGTTAGATAGATAGAGGGAGAGTGAGAAAGATAGAAAAAGGTTAGGGTTTGATTAAAAGAAGACCTGGAGGTATCTTTCAAGCATGGTCAACCCCATGCTATCTTGGCCATTATGATTGTACAATTCCCAGCAGTTAAGACATATGAACTCTGATCTTTTGGAACTGCTTAGCTTTATCGGATCTGGAATTGTTTTTAGGCTTATACAACCATTCAAATTTACTGTTTGAACTTTAGATGGAACCTCAGGCAATGATTCAAGCATCCTACAATCCTCCAAGGCAAGCATTTCAAGTCCAGAAAGCTGATTTATGCTCCTAGGCAGGCTAACAAAGTTATTCCGGCTCAGATCTAAGGACTTTAATGAAGATAAGCAGCCAATATCTTCAGGAAGTCCCCCTTCTCTTAGATTGCAAGCGCTTAAATCCAGTACTTCTAAAGAACACAAACCCGATAAAGAAGGCAACCTTTGATCCGTGGGATTCACAGCTATTCTTTTGCATCCATCAAAAGATAATACTTTAAGACTCTTTAAAAGAAAAATGGATGCTGGCGGTTGTCTTATTGAAGTTCCACTTACATCAAACTCCTCCAAACTTTCAACTTTCCCCAAATTCTCTGGTATATTTTTAAGTTCAGAGCAGTCAGATAGATCGAGTTTTTTAAGGGATTTCAAACAACCTACGCTACTCGGAATGCTTTCAAGGTTCTTGCAGTTGTTCATGCTCAATAGACCTAAGCCAATCAAATCACGAATTGATGAAGATAGTTCAGCAATACCAGTCCCGTCCAAACAAAGCTCCATCAAACAGTTCATGTTTCCCACTATATCTGGAAACTTCTCAAGTTTTGAGCAGCCATCAAGAGTGAAAACTTTAAGCGATTCCATTTCAAGGTTGCTTGTGAGAATCCTAATACTTTTGCAATTCACAAGATTCACATATTGAAGCTTCTTGTGACTTCCAAGTGATGGATGGACCTCAGACAAACTTGTACAACCTTCAAGAATCAGACTCTCAAGATTTGGAATTCCAGTAAGATCTGGAGTCCTAGACAGGTTTAGTGAGTTGCTGAGATTGATGATTTTCAAATTAACTGCACTCTGGAATCAGGCAGGGGAGAAGAAATGTGGATGCTACTATCATACATATATAGGAAAACGATAAAAAGAAATACAAAGGCCATTAAATTAGGTGATCTCACCTTACACCCATACCATAATTGCTCAATACTACTGTTAGCCATGTGAAGTTCAAATAGTTCATCCACCTGTAAACCAGCTGGCAATGATTTTGAAGGGTAAGAATGCCATTCAAGAAATCGCAAATTATTGGAAAGATCTTCAGGTCCTTCAGAAAGCTGCACGTTGTCGATTTTGAGCAATCTCAGTTTGGTCATTTTAGAGAAGGATTTCATGTTCCATAGTGCCTCTTTTATTCCAGGCATGTCCAAGAATATGGCTTCTATTTTTTCTTTTCCCTGTCATCCAAAAGGGAATACAAGTTTAAAAAAAAAAACAAATACAAAGTAGAGATGGAGCGTAAATTAAAATAAACTTTATGAAATCTTATGGATAATGTTCTCTATCAGCTACTCACTATGTTGTCCATCAGTGCGAGGCAGACATCCTCGTATGTCCACAATCTACTGCGCCTTCCAGGCTCTTCAAGGGATTCACAACGAACAATTTCCTTACCCATTATCTGCAATAAATTATGCATCCAGACTTGATCCCGAGAGACACTTATGAGAGATTTCTCAATAAGAACTTGTGTTCCAATATGGGCATGGAATCCACAGCTGTCAAGTATCCTTATTATTCGATCTTTTTTAAACCCCTTCAGGAAACAGGCAATGTCTAAAAATATTTTCTTCTCTAATTCATGGAGGCCATCAAAACTAATGCGAAGCACGTCAATAATTTCACGGTCAGGAATATCATTTAGTCTATTGATCGCACTTCCCCATTCAAGGATACTTCTTCCATGCATAAACGAACCTATAACTTCAAGAGCCAGTGGAAGGCCATTAGCATAACCCACAACTTGCTTGGATAGCTCCACGAAATCTTCAGCAGGATGGTCATTTTTGAAAGCTTTCTGGCTAAACAACATGAGAGCATCATCATCATTCAATTTCTCAGCCTCATAAATTATAGCAACACCATTTCTAGTCAACACTTGTTTATCTCTGCTTGTTATGATAATTCTGCTCCCTGGACCAAACCATTTACTCTCCGCAGCCAGGGATTCTAGTTGTGTATGGTCATCCACATCATCAAGAACAACAAGAATCTTTTTACGTTGTAACCTCCGCTTTATCATTTCAATTCCTCTATAAGAATCCCATACAGAAGCACGTTCCATTAAGATTTCAGAAAGAAGTTGTTCCTGTAAACGGCGCGGTCCATCTTTCTCAGCAAAAGCTTCTTTGACATTTGCTAAGAAGCAGCTACCTTCAAATTGCCAACGAATCCTATCATATACTACCCTTGCAACAGTCGTCTTACCTATGCCACCCATTCCACAAATCCCTATGAAGATTGCTTCGCCAGTTTCTTCACCTATATAACCATTTAATACCTCCAGACGAGAATCTATTCCAACTAATTTTTTACTAATTGTTGGCAGAGTGATGCTTAGTTTGTAGAATATATATTCAACAATTATTTTAATTGATTCCGACTCATTCCTGCATATGATGGGGGAAAACATTAATCATGCTGTGTGCAAATCAAATCAGATAAAATAAAAATTAGCTCAATGTATGGCTATTTGCCAGAAATTAATACATCAATCCTTGAGAAAGATAGGGCTATGACAATAGATAGCTTCAAAAACAGAGACGAAAAGGAAAGAATAAACTGAAAACGGAATCTAGAATCACACAGTTACTAAAGAAGCATGCTTTCAAGAACAACAGCTAGGAAATAAAATATCCATTAAGTTCGGTTTTAACAGGCCAAAAAAGCAAATGGAGTTCTATCATATTTTTTGTCGACCACTAAGTTATTTTTTATAATAATTTTTAACAAAAATTTCAACTATCTTGCATAGTATACTTAAAAAAAACAAGTTTTAATTTTAAATTTTTAAGTTTTTTCCCATATATAAAATCATAGTTGAAAATGGTTGCGCAAATTTAATCCACACACCTCCTCGAGACTCATATATATCAAATATAAAATTGAGGAACCAGATGAATACATGGAACAAAAAAAAAGGAAGATTTTTTAATTTAATGATAAGATGAGACAGTGAGACCTATGCAATTGATGATATATATAAGTATTCTAATCATACTAAAAATGTCTTCGTAATATTGATATATTTATAAAGATACCCCAATAAATTCAATTAAATAATAGAAATTCCTCTGACCGAACAAGCTAATTTTACATTAATTTTATCTTTCTTAACAAAAGAACACCTATCAAATTTTAATTCCAAATTAAAAAGAAAAATGTAAAAATAAAAATATTCACAAAAATTAAAAAAACATTATAAATAAATTTGCCTCTTTTATTTTATTTTGAAAAGCTAAAACCAATATATTCAAAAACTTTACTTTTGAAAAACAAATCTCTTTTACTTTAGTAAATTTTTCATTTCTTATGATGAATTTGTTGTCATTTCTGCACAATTTTATTTTTTTAAACTAACTTTTTATTTGTTCGTGCTAGATTTGTTTTTCAATGTTTTTTTTTTCATTTTCATTTTTCTATCTAATATTCTTTTATTTTCAAAATATAAAGAAAAACCTGAGAAAAGAAAGAAATTTTATGTAAAGATTAGAAATGCTTGATCACATAAGATCAATATTTCATAAAAGTTAAATTAAACAATCTTGCATATTAAAAAATATACATTTACTACCAAGTGTTTCATCAACAAATCCATAATTTTACCATTCATTGAATTTTTCTTTCCATCCTTTAATTAACAAAACTCAAAGAACACTAAAGCATTTGTTAATTGATTTGCGATAAAAAAATGTATAATAAATTGAAAAATAATTTTTCTAGTGTGAACAAAACATCCAAAAAAAGATAAGAAAAAAACAAACGATTTTCATTGGCAAATAAATTAAAAATTAGAAAGAAATTAAAGAAATTTTTTAATTTGTATTCAATTTTTATTTTAAAAAAATTGTAACCATTGAACTTTGGAAGGTGCTCGTCTTTTATTTTAAGGTCGCTAAATAGATATTTAATGGATAAAAAAATATATACTAATAATTATTTATTCAATAATGAGTTTTGATAGAGTTGTTTTATTTTGATATTTAATCACACAGTTCAATTGAAAAACATTAAAAAAAAAAAAAGCTATGTTCATCATTGAAACAATACAGGGCGGATTTGAGAATAAGAATAAGTAGATGGATGATTTACCTATTCCGTACGTCCCAGCCTGATAAATTGGCCACCGTAGAGAGACAATCTTTCCAGATCTGGACCTTTTCCAAATTTTCCTTGAAATTTTGTTCATGCTCAACGAAGGCTTTCTCATAAGTCTCTGAGGGATCCACGTCATAAAAAACTGGCAGAACAGTGTGGCCCATCTCTTTCATGCACTTAACAATCTTGACAAGTTCATCCAAGCACCATGGTGAAGAAGCGTAATCTCTTGAAAATATAATGACAGAAAACCTTGATTCTTCGATGGCCTTCCAGAGAGCAGGTTCTATGGTCTTTCCTCTCTCGAGCTCCCTATCATCCATGTATACATCGATGCCTCTCTGAGCCAGATTAGAATATAAATGACTAGTAAAGTTGTTCCGGGTGTCTTTGCCTCTAAAACTAAGGAACACATCATACATATATTGTGGAGGAGAAGAAGATGAAGATGAGGTTATTCCTTGCACGCTGGTGGAAGCCATGAAAATCCCTATAGCGATAAACTAGTACCGATCCCTTCTAGCCTCAGCTAGCTCGCTTGGGTCAGCAATTGCTTTCCACGCTATTTTGTGCAAGGCCTGCTCCTGTGGTCAAACATGAAACAGAAGGTAAGATCAAGAAATTCGGAAATTAAATCTACCAATTAGCAATTTAAAGCTGGAACATGTACAATTCTACTTATAAATCAGAAAACACCAAATTTGTACGAGTATTTCACGAATCTAGACGAAACAAACCGTGTGGTAAGTGTTGGCTAAAGAGGCACAAGATCCAGCCAAGCCCAATATTTTTTCTTCTTCTGGTATCTTAGTAACCAACTTCGAAAGCCCTTTTCTTTTCTTTTTATTCCAATGACTTCGAATTTTTTCCTGTTTCTTTAGGTCAAGAACTCGTACCGGTAAGTTTCCTGGATTTTCTTACGGATCTTTTTCTTACACTGTAAAGAAGATGGAGTTTCGGTGGAGAAAAAGTGAAGAGAGAAATGAAAGGGATATCGAACGCGCATTGGGCAGCAGAGGGACCTTCCTGTCAAGAGCAGGGGTTGGGCCACACACATCACAATTGAGTTGATTCATGCTTTGTAATGAATTTTCAAGTCAAGCATCTATTTTTAAAAAGTAAATAAAAAGTAATACATGTTTTGATCTAGTTCGTAAGCACTGAAAAGAAAAACATGTTTTCAAAAAAAAAAAAATCAAAATAAGAAGAATAAGTCCCACCAATTTTATAGCTCCTACATATTTTTTATTAAAAGATTGATCTTAAGAAAATTATAAAATTAACTGAGATTAAAAAAAAAACATTAAATTAAATCCAAAAAACATTCCTGGCCGCTACAACCCTTCATTTTCACAGCTCCATCCTGGTAACAAAATATAAAATGTATTTTTAAGAAAAAACAATTATAAAAAGTTTAATTAAATTCCAAACACAATTTCAACCATCAATACAAACATGACGGATTCCTCTATCATCAAACCATTTTTTTTTATAAAAATTAAAATAGTAAATAAAAAAATTCAAAACAACATAAAAAATGGATTCTTTTTAATTATCCAAAAACAAGAGAATTTGGGTTAGTGAGTTGTGAGGGGTTAGTGAGTTTGAGGGATCGTATACTATTGATTTTGTCTTTGAAAGTTTTTGAGTCCAATCATTATACTATTGATTTTGTCCATACCATTGATCTCTCCGTGGCTAACAATGTTATTTGCCCAATTACTTTAAAATATTCTTTGGAATATACTTTTATACTTAAAAAAATAATAAAAAATAAAAAATTGATTAAGAGTTAAAAAAAGGCTTTAAAAAACAAATAAAAAAGATAAAACCAAAAAAATAAAATGGAAACAAACAAGTCCATCCAATTTTTTCTTTCCTTCATTTATAATTACATGTTTATTAATTAAAAATTATGCAACATAAATTTTAATTATGAGACCGAGTAAAATAAAAATAAAAAAACAGAGTATACATAATTATATATACATAAAAGTCCTCGGCACTGCAACTACTACATCAGCGGCATCACCCTCTTTGGGATCTTGATTTTCATCGGATTAGCACACAACACATCAAGTTGGCTGGAAAGGAGTGCCAAGGTACTGTGATTCTGAATAATTATTTTGCTATGCATCAAATAATTGTGGCTGCAGCTGATAATCCACCTGGTTCGACATGAAATGATAATTCACATCGTTTTTTGATGAATTGTGCTGCAAGTGGTAGCGGACTTGGTTAACCGAATACGCTGTGGACCATTTCATTTAATTGGGGTTCCTGTTCATAGTCAGGGGGTGACTGCGAATGCAACGCCATGTGCCTGATGTGATTGCAATTTTGAGGTAGTTGGCTGGTTGAAGTTAAAGCCAAGATGATTATTAGGGATGTTTATTGTCCGATCCGGAACGAATTGAAAATCAATTTAAATTAAATCGAGGATATCAATTTCGAAGGAATCCATTTCATTTAATGCGAATGCAACGGCATGTGCCTGATGTGATTGCAATTTTGAGATAGCTGGAAGCCAAGATGATTATTAGGGGTGTTTATTCTCCGGTTCCATTTCTTGAGAAAATGATTTGATGGTTATTAGGGGTGTTTATTGTTTGATCCGGAATGAATTAAAAATCAATTTAAATTAAATCAGTTCAGTTCGATTCATTCAAAATCAAAAAACCAAACAGCTTGATAAGACCTGCAAAAAGTAAAGGGATAATTTAATATTACAAGTAAGGATAATCAAAGAAGAAAAAAGAGTAAACCCTACAAAAAAAAAATAACAAAAAAAAAAATTTAATTAAAGGAAGTTTACTTTTCAAAAATAAAAAAATAAATAAAAATAAGATGAAACAATTACAAACATCTAATATAATTTCAATTCACAAAAAAAGAACAAAAAAAAAGTCATCTCAGTGGAACAACATAAAAAAGCACGAGAAAAATTTGGTCAAAAGTGCATGCATGAATGATCAATGTTAATATTTCTTTTCAAAAGCTTCAATGTAGAAAAATCTATAGAATAGGAAATAATAATGGGAATATAATAATAATGACTTGATCTATGTCCACAACGTTTATTTTTTTAACTTTGCATCCTCTCTCTCTTGCCCTTTATTTTTGTTTTTTTTTTTTTGAAAGAAATTGATATATTAAAAGATTAACCAGAAGATAGCTAAAAATAAAAATAAGAGATGTTGAGTGAATTTGGGACCTTGAATTTTCAGTGCTGTGCGTTTTTGTCTGTGACAAACTTTTGTGTGATAGAGAGATAGAAAGAGATGGCCAAATTTGAGTTTTTTCTTCTTTTGCATTTTATTTGAAATATATAGAGAAATAGGTAGAGATTATTAACGTGGTTGTCATTTTTTTGCTCTAAAATAGACGTTGAGTTTGTTAATTGTTGCAGGTGATCGTGGGTGATGTTGAGGCTGCTATGGCCATGCGAGAGAAAGGAGAGAGGAGGGCAACTGGATTGAATGATGAGTTCTACATTAGACTTAGACATAGGTGGGAAACTGGACAGGTAGAGTAATTTTACTTTCTTCCATTTCCAGTAGACTGATATTTCCTCATTTCTTTTCTATTCTTTTTCCTAGATTTTAAATTATTCTAGGTCTGAAGATTTGTGTCATGCTATCTGTTGTGGTTTAAGAATATACAGAACTTCCAGATGAGTTCAAGAATGCAGTTAAGATTTTTATACATGGTTGTGAAAGCAAACAATATCGTAAATAGAAACTAGCAAAGGGAAACCCAAGATCCTGAAGGATTTTGTTCTTATGAAATTGTTGCTTAAAAATATTGAAGGCAGAGATAAGTGATCTTCAATATGAGTTGGTTATGCCATAGATTTCCACATTGTTGATGCCAACTTTATAAGTATGTAAATGAATCCTTTATAGTGTTAGTGCCTTGAGGTTTTTTATCCCCTTTAACCTATTTTTGGGAATCATATATTGTTTAGATGAACATTGAATTACCGATCGATTTGCTAATTAAAATAT
>Ga0307513_10004088_pt1 | contig 19550 bp, 20 predicted proteins | sample 15_EM_MG_FD_202174 | JGI IMG/M metagenome (GOLD analysis project Ga0307513, IMG submission 202174) | Populus trichocarpa ectomycorrhiza microbial communities from riparian zone in the Pacific Northwest, United States - 15_EM | ecosystem: Host-associated > Plants > Roots > Unclassified | place...
AGAGAGTTTCCCCTTCCCCCCTTCCTTTGACCACCAGCCAGGTGGTTCCATCATCGGCGGTTATCGTTCGCGATACCCCTATGGACTTGGGTGGTGGGTCTAACACTGATGGCACAGGTATTGGTGACTCTAGGTACGCCACCGATGCTCAGCCACGTTCGGTTACCCGATGCCTTTCCCCAACGTACTCCTCGCTTCCCGCCCTCCCCCTTACCATGAGTTACCGGTCGCCTTCGCAGGTTGACGAGGCTCTGCTGAGCGGTCTTGAAGATATTCGGTGCGGTAATGCGGTTCCCCTTTCGTCTTCGCCCTCCTCGTCCCACGGGTCGGTCATTTCGTCCACGGATTCGGATGATGCCTCCATGGTTGATGGGTCCCGGACCTTTGCCTTGGTTGGTGGTAAGGAGGCATACGATAACTTCGAGGAAGTGGCTGCGGACATACAACGTCTGGGCCAACAGCAAAACAACTGCCTGGATGAGATTGTCTCGTTGAAAGGAGAGATCAAGTTGTTGAAGGCTGTTATTGCCCGGCTGGAAGGGGATACGGTTGCCCATGAGGCTAAACTGACGATTGGCAGGGGTGAACCTGTCTGGAGCTCTGGAGAGACAATTCGGGGTTCGGTTCGTGCTGAAGCTGCTAAGCGCATGAACGGTGGTGTGACTCCTTCCCCCCCTCCTGCTGATGTTGGTGTTGCGTCCTCTTCAGATGGTAAGAAGGTCGCCTTTGAAGAATCAACCGATACCGGATTTGTCGTGGTTGATAGGAAGAATACTCGTGGTCGAAGGACCAATAGGCGGAACAAGGATCGGGTTATCAGCCCGGTTGCCACTTCGACCCCTGCCTCCGCTCCCATTGCTGTCCCGATTTCGTCCCCCCCGACTGGCGCGGCAATGTATAGCCATATTGCGGCCGCTCCTCCCCCTCCTCCTGTGCCCCATATGACTAGGCCAGGTCATCAGGTTCGGTCGAGGCTGGTCGCATCTTCCCCCCCTGTTAGTGTCGCCCCGGGTCCTTCCCGCGCCAGGGTTCCCACGTCCTCCCCCTCCCCCAATGCCCGAGAGCGCCACATTACCATGCGCTTCCATTCCGGCAAGCGGACTCAGCTTCCTATTACACCGGAAGCCATCCGCATCCGCATGAACCAGACCTTGAGCAATCTTGGGAAGGTTTCCGACAAAACCCCGTATATTCGGGAGGCCCGCTCCAAGCTTGAAATTGGGTGCATTTACTTGACGCTGGCGGAACATACTGGCACTGAGGTCTGGGATAGACTGGAACGGTGCCGCTCGACCTTGATCCGGGAACTTGGCCCCTCTGGTTTGACAAACTTTGTCTTCCACAAGGATGTGGCAAAGGTTAAGATTTTGGTTTCCGGCGTCCCTATGACTCCCACTGGTAGGGGCTCACTATGGAAGCCTGAGGATTGGACTGGCGATAGGGCCTTTGATGGCCTTCGGACCGACATTGAGGGATCGAACCCGGGTGTTATTACTGCCGGTCGTCCGAACATGCTCGGCTCTGTTTACGCTATGAAACAGGCTGGCGCCACCTCCTGCGGCATTCGGTTCACTCTTGAGCGCAATGAGGCCAGTGATGGGATCCTTTCTTCCGGGCGTGTCTTTTTGTTTGGCAAGTCCAGGAATGCTAGGTTCTTTGAGGAACACAGGTCTGCCCCGGTTTGTAACAAGTGCCTTCAGGTTGGCCATGTTGAGATGTTGTGTGCGTTTCCTCCCCGCTGTCGTTTTTGTTTTGGGGATCACTTGTCAAAGTCCCACCGGTGTGGGCGACTGAACTGCCCTGGTGAAAATGGTCAATCATGTAGCCACACTGTACGTAGGTGTATGCTGTGTGAGCGATCCGACCACTTCACCGGGTATAATAGGTGTCCTGTGGTTGTTGCTTCTGGTTCTTCTCCTGCCCCCGCTGGTGCTAGATCTCCTATCGTCGCCGATGACACATCGGTTACGGGTGTGTCCGACCGGTCCTTGAATCGTCAACGTCGTCGTCGCCGAGGGGTCAATGTTGAGATCACTTCGGAGGTAATGGTGGAGAAGGAGGTTTCTGCTAAGGGACTGACTGTTGAGGTGGAGGGCATGAAATATGCTGACAGACGTGCTGACCACCGAAGGGGCATGACTGACAGCGCTTTGCCTAAGGCTAAGGTTGTCCGGCCTAAGGTTGACCGAAAAGGTAAAGGCAGGGCTGTTGATGCTTACGAGCAGGCTGGCCCCTCCCGCATTACCGAGATTGTGGAACCGGCCCCCTATGGCAGAGCTAATAAGACCTCCGGGTCATCTAGTTGAACTGGCTCTTCAGCCAACCCCCCTCCCATTACCACCATCGATGATGATGAGTCGATGGGCTTCACCTTGGGCCTGATTGCGCCCCCAAAAAGCATTCTGAAGAGGCGCGCCTCTGATTCCGATATCACCTCGTCGGCCATTCAGGCCTAATGTTTATTACAACATTATCGATAAATGTGGGACAGAGCAGGGCTAACCGTTCGTTGGTGATGGATGTTTTTTCTTTTTTCATTTATTATTTGTTGTTGATCCCCCTCGTAAGGTGGACGGGGGTGGTGTTGTACATGAGCATGTGGATTTTGATTTGTTTTCTTTTGTTCCGGCGTCTGGTGTTGAGGTGTTTGTTAGGTCATCGTTGTCTGGTTTGTTCCTGGTGGACTTACACGACATGGTGACCTGTGTTATTATGTATGATGTTGGTGGGGTGAGGAGAAGGATCGGCGGTGTTTATGTTCCTCCCAACATGAAGAGGCTTGAATGGTCGGCCTGCGAAGCGACATGGGATGATTGCGATTTCCTCATGGGCGACTTTAATGCCAAACACGAACTGTGGAACCCGAACCCGAGACATGGCAGTATGAATATCGCTGACTGTCATGGCTTGTGGTTGACCCAATTTTGCGATCGGAATGGTCTTCGAGTACAACCCCCGACCGGCTGTACATTTCGGAATATCAGCGCCATTGATCTGTTTATCGGACGATCAACTACGAGGGTTTCATACGATGGGAAGGCTGGCTTGGAACATGTTGCCGTTATCGCGAGGCTTGAGGTGGATGAGCCGGTAGATATGGTTAGACGACGACCGGCCTGGAGGAACATTTCGGCATCCGATTGTGATGATATACTGCAACACGTCGATTCTGGGGATGATGACGGGATGTGGTTGAGACTGAGGAGTGGTGTGGACGCACTTCCGAGGTCTGGGAGGAATGTCGGCCGGTGCCCTTTTTGGAACCCCGACTTACAAAGAATTCGGTCCGATTTAAATCGAATGAGACGGATCAGACGACGACTACCGGTGGCTTCGGACGATTACAATTTTGTTCGACGAGTATATAGAGCCATGCTGTTGAGATCCCGACAGGAGTTTATTCGGGACACGATTGAGAAGGCCGGAGATCCTGATATCTTCAGACTTGCCAGACAACTGGAATCGAGGAGGACACTTCCTTCTATGCGCGACTCTGATGGTCGGCTGGTATGCTGCCACGCCGATATTAGCGACCTTATCGCTGCCCAGTTGCAACCTGGCGATGAACAACCATGGCAACCATCTACTATTGAGATGGACCCTGCCTGCGAGTTGGAATCTGCTGTTAAGCGGAGCCCGACGAATACCGGTCCTGGTCTTGATGACATCGGGTATCCCTTTATAAGATATTGGTTGCAGGAGAAACCTGATTGTTTGAAACGGCTTGTTGACTATGGTTTGACGAACGACATTCCGGATTGGCACTCTGCTGAGGTTGTACTTATACCAAAGGCGGCCAAACCCCGTTATGACATCGTTAAGAGCTGGCGTATGATTCACCTGCTACCGACCATTGCCAAGGTGGTGGAAAGAATCGTCCTGCTGAGGATTGCCGAGCATGTGGTACTGGGCCAAACTCAGTTTGGGTCTAGGCGCAAGCGCGGTGTCCATGACGCGATGTCTATTGTGTTTGAGTTTTTACGACACAACGAGGGTTTCAAGTGTGCCATGCTATCTATGGATGTTGAGGGTGGTTTTGATAATATTGACATTGACCTGCTGTGTGATTTTCTAGCCGCCCGGGAGTGCCCTGCAGACCTGATACGTTGGGTTAGGAGATGGGCTGGACACCGGGTGGTTAGGTTCAGGTTCAACGGTCGGATATCGAAGCCATATTTCGTTAACTGTGGCATCCCTCAGGGATCCCCGTTATCCCCCTTTTTGTTCGGTGCATATGTCGCGGATATTTTTGAGCCTCGCCTTCGGTACTCCCCTTCGGTCCGCACTGTGATTAGCAGTTTTGTGGACGATGGGGTCATCCTTGTTGCTTCTGATAGCAGAGATCTCACGAGGTACACGATGGCTGAATTGTTCAAAGACTGTGACAGGATAGCGAGGGGTAGAAAGATGGGGTTTAGCACAATCAAGACTAAGTGGATTGGTTTTTGAGGAACTACGTGGGAGGACTTGGATATTGATGGAGAAATACTAACGCCTGTGGAGGATCTTAGGGTTCTTGGTTATAGGTTTAATGTTTTTCTTAATATGTCTTCTCATGTATCTTATTGGTTGGAAAGGGGTTTGGGTGTTAGGAGGAGGATATCCGCGTTGGGGAGGAGGTTTGGGCGTGATGGAGGGCTGGATGCATGGTGCACTTACCGTTTGTTTCAGGCTGCCTACCTACCGACCGTCTACTTTGGGCTTGAATTTGTAACTGACTTCTCGTCGTATGTGAAGCAAATTCAGGTCCATGTCAACGATTGCCTTCGATCCCTGTTCAGGTGTCCTATTAAGCTTGCTACCAATATTATGCTTGCAGAATTCAGGACGCCTCATGTACAATTGCAGGGTTGATATCTTCAGAGGCGATGTTATAGTCGCATGATTAATTACCGATATTGTGATAACCATCCGTGGTTTGGTACGATTCGGGGCGACTGGGAAGTAGAAGGTATGTTGGCATACCCGATGTTGTCTGACAAGGTTGCGACAACTGTGCCGAGCTTCAATGTGTCGAAAGGGAAGGAACTGGCTGCGAGGCTTTTTTATGAAGCCTATGAAGATGCAGTTCTGGTTCCTGATCTCCTTATGATCTTCACCGATGGTTCGAAGAGCGACAAGGGTTCAGCGGTGGCATGGACAACTGAGGAATGCGGGATGACTGAGGGGGCGAGGGCCTTTGCTACCCCTTCTTCATGGAGCATCGTGGAGTGCGAGATCTTTGCCATCATCGCTGGGTTGGGAGATGTGCGCTCGGACTTCCACGGCATTGTCATCATCTTTTCTGACTGCATCCCGGCCATTATGTGTATTGCGCAAATGGAACCCGAGGGTGAATCTGCCGGCATGTGGGACGTTTTGACGCCACTGTTCAATCGCTTTAGGGCGGTCAGATTGTGTTGGATCCCTGGTCACTATGGTATTGCTGGCAACGAGATGTCGGATGCCAAGGCCAAAGAGGCAGTTGGTGGTGTTCTGCATGCTCGAAACTGGGCGGGTGTTGTGCTTGGTCTTGGCCACGCTATGATTGCCAGAGAACTGAGGGCGGCTGAATGGGTTCATTGGCACACATCGGAGGGTCATGGTTACTACGATCGATCTCCGCGGAAGCCCAGACACCTACGTGGTCTCAGCAGGCTTGATCACTACACTTTGTTGAGGATTCGCAGCGGTACCGGTGTTAGTGGTCATGATGGATGTCCCGGTGTTGATGATCGATTCCACTTGGTATCTTGCGACAAATACCTTGCCAAACGCCCCCGTTTCCCGACTTTGTTCAATGATAAGCGGGTTCCCGAGTGGCGCGATTGGTGGCAGTGACATTTCAATTTTGGACTGGGTATTCCGAGTGAACACAAAGACAATGATGGTGTGGTCACGGTGTGTGGGAATCCCTTCCAACGAACGGTCACGCAGTTAGTCAACGGTACTCTCAGCCTGTTTCATCTCGGCGCTCCTGATAGCAGATGCACCAGATGCCTGTTGAAGTATTGCAACGGCATGGACCTGTGCAAGCTGCCGCTTAAGTTTGTTGGAGGCAGCGGTATGAAGGTTGCTCTCAAGTGGTGGCCTGATTCTGGCCCTTGTGGGAAATGTGGCACTTGTGTCAAGAAACTGATTGGACATATTGGTCGGTTTCCTGCGTGTGCTGGGTACTACTTCGAACCGTTCTGGTACAATGTGGTTCACAACTGGGACGAGTTGCCTGTAATCGACCGGAATACGACTGCCTTACAATGGTGGACGAGCCAACCTGACCTGTGTGTATGCGACTGGACTTCCCCTGGTGTTGTTGGGAACCATTTGAGGTTGCGTACCGGTCAGTCGTGTTTGGAAGGTATCGTTGCCATGTTTGAAGTGTGGATAAATGGTGGTGGTCGCCCCGCCCTACATTTGGGGTTGGAAGTGGTGTGGAGACGCGGATAGATTGTTGGGTTTGCGAGATGGATGGCGGTCCATATGGTTTGATTATTTGGATTTATGTTTTTGTTGGAGGGATGCGTGACCAGTTTGCTGGAATGTGGGCTTGGTTGTGGCTATGACTTTGCTTACGGTAGTATTTGGTGGACGGCTATGGGAGGTGGGTTTACTTTGTTCGTACCCTAGTTGGGTGGTTTATTTTGTGTGATTCCCGTGTGCTGGCCGGATACTCGGACTTCGGTCTACGAATCGCGCGAGTGGTACTTTTCCAGATGTACTGCGGGCTAGGCGGGGTTGGGACTGGCGTACTCCTTGGAACGTACTGCCGTATGGTTGTGCAAGCCCGGATAGGTAGTCGCTCCATTAGCTAGCTTAGTTAAGAATAAAATTATTCCACCCCTCTATTTTCTTGACCGTCTCTTGCAACCAATCAGAACACACGGTTTCGCCACCCTCAACACCACGCTTTTATCGTGAGAATCCTTCGTTGACGGTCGCATTTGGCGGGTTTTGCCTTCGGGCGGTAGAAGTTTTTTGGCCTTCGGGCAGTATCTTTAGTGGCTCGCCGGGCTTTTACTAGCGGTGAATTTACACTTTTCGGTCAGTTGTTTGCCTCCCCTCCGGGCGGTGAATACTTCCCTTCCTCCTCCTCTTTTGGTGGCTCGCCTGGCCTTTGCTACAGGTGAAAGTCTTTTGCGATGGGTGACTCTGTTGCCCCCCCTCCTCATTCCCCTTCCCCTGTTCCGGGCACCCAGATTGTCCCGGGCAGGATGTCTACCTCTGGTGGCCGTGGGCTTATCCCGGCTGTCAAGCGGTCTTATGCTGCGCCGGGTGGGGCCTACCAAGGCCTTCACATTGAGCATGTTTCGGGATGTCGCAATGAGTCCCTTTTCTTTACTTCTGAGGTTCGAGCAATTGTTGCTCACCTCGACCTCGGCTCCTTCGACTCAGTCGTGTCTGTTTGCACTGGTATCATGGCTGCTCGCGGCTGTTGCATTACTGGTGACACCTCTTCTGCGGGTTGCCACGTCGACAGCACCTCTACTTTGGGTTTTTACGCCCGTTTTCACACACCTGAGGGCTCCTCCCAGTCCTTCGCCCCGTCCAGCTCCCAGGTGGTGAGCTCGGATTTTCACTCGACTATAGCGTCTGATCCCATGGTCCCCTCTGCATCCTGGCCGTCCATTGACGAGGACCGATCCCAGGACCCCATGTACGTTCCTTCGGTGGTTGAGGTTGATGATAGCCAACGGCGACTTCCCTCCCCTATTGAGCGACTTTCCTCCGGTGAGCGGAAGATATATAGCAACTTCCGATTGGACCGATCGTCGGACGAGGACTATGCACCTCCTGCAGGTTGCATCCATCCTGAGGATCGGCTCACTCCGGTGTCGTCCTCTCCCCCCTTCGTCCCCCCCTTTTTGGCTGCCGGTTCCGGTTTCGCGCCGGATTCCACCATTCCTTCCGGCCGCCGTGCCTTTGTTCCTGTGTCCAAGAGGCACCATGAGTTTATCGCTCATACCAAGGCACTTCGGGGCAACACCCCCCCCAAGAGAGGCTCCCCATCCCCGCTTCCTTTGACCACCAGCCAGGTGGTTCCATCGTTGGCGGTTATCGTTCGCGATACCCCTATGGATTTGGGTGGTGGGTCTAACACTGATGGCACAGGTATTGGTGACTCTAGGGATGCCACCGATGCTCAGCCACATTCGGTTACCCGAAGCCTTTCCCCAACCTTCTCATCGCATCCCGCCCTCCCGCTTACCATGAGCTATGGGTCTCCTTCGCCGGTTGACGAGGCCTTGTTGAGTGGTCTCGAAGACATACGTTCCGGTAATGCGGTTCCCCTTTCGTCTTCGCCCTCCTCGTCCCACGGCTCGGTTATATCGTCCTCTGATTCTGACGATGCCTCCATGGTCGATGGTTGTCATATCTAGGGGCTGGTTGGGGGAAAGGAGACATATGGTTCGCTGGAGGTGGTTGCTGCTGACATTCAGCGTCTGGGCAAGCAACGGAACAACTGCTTGGATGAGATTATCTCCCTGAAGGGTGAAATCAAGTTGTTGAAGGCCGTTATTGCCTGGCTGGAAGGAGACACGGTTGCCCATGAGGCTGAACTGACCGTTGGCAGGGGTGAACCTGTTTGGAGCTCGCCGGAGGCTATTCGGGGGTCGGTTCGTGCTGAAGCTGCAAAGCGCATGAACGGTGGTGTGACTCCTTCCCCCCCCCCTACTGCTGATATTGGTGTTGCGTCCTCTTCAGGTTGTAAGAAGGTCACCTTTGAGGAATCAGCCGACAACGACTATGTCGTGATTGATAGGAAGAATAGTCGTGATCGTAGGGCCAATAAGGGGAGGAAGGATCCAGTTACCGGCCCTGTTGCTGCTTGGACCCCCGCCACTGCTCCTGCTGCTATCCCTGTATCGTCTCCCCCGACCGAGGCTGCCATGTATAGCCGGGTTGCCGCTGCCCTTCCCCCTCCTCCTGTTCCTCACACGACTAGGCCAGGTCGCCAGGTTCGGTCGAGGCTGGTTACATCTGCGCCCCCGGCCGTTGTTACCTCCGGTCCTTCCCGGGCCAGGGTTCCCACGTCCTCCCCCTCCCCCAATGCCCGACAGCGCCACATTACCATGCGCTTCGATTCCTGCAAACGGACACAGCTTCCTGTTACACCGGAGGCCATCCGCATCCGCATGAACCAGACCTTGAGCAATCTCGGGAAGGTTTCAGACAAGACCCCGTATATTCGGGAAGGCCGCTCCAAGCTTGAGATTGGATGCATCTACCTGACGCTGGCGGAACATACTGCCACTCAGGTTTGGGACAGACTGGAACGATGCCGCTCGACCCTTATTCGGGAACTCGGCCCTTCTGGTCTTACTAACTTTGTCTTCCATAAGGATGTGGCAAAGGTTAAGATTTTGGTTTCTGGCGTCCCTCTTGCTCCCACTGGTAGGGGCTCGCTATGGAAACCTGAGGACTGGACCGGCGATAGGGCCTTTGATGGCCTCCGGACCGACATCGAGAGATCGAACCCGGGCGTTGTTACTCCCGGTCGACCCAACATGCTTGGCTCTGTTTACGCTATGAAACAGGCGGGCGCTACCTCTTGCGGCATTCGGTTCACCTTAGAGCAGCACGATGCCAGTGATAAGGTCCTTTCCTCCGCGCGTGTCTTTTTGTTTGGAAAGTCAAGGAATGCTAGATTCTTTGAGGAACACAGGTCGGCCCCGGTTTGCAACAAGTGCCTTCAAGTTGGCCATGTTGAGATGTTGTGTGCGTTTCCTCCCCGCTGTCGTTTTTGTTTTGTGGATCGTTTGTCGAAGTCCCACCGATGTGGGCAACTTAACTGCCCTGGTGAGAATGGTCAATCGTGTAGCCACACCGTACGAAGGTGTATGCTGTGCGAGAGATCTGACCACTTCACCGGTTATAATAGGTGTCTTGTGGTTGTTGCTTCTGGTGCTTCCCCTGCCCCCGCTGGTGCTAGGTCTCCTATCGTCGCCGATGACACATCTGTTACCGGCGTGTCCGACCGGTCCAGGAATCGTCAACGTCGTCGTCGTCGTGGGGTCCACGTTGAGATTACTTCAGAAGTGATGGTTAAGAAGGAGGTTTCTGCTAAAGGTCTTGCTGATGACAAGGTCGAGGGCATGAAATACGCTGACACGCGTGCTGACCACCAAAGGGGCATGACTGACAGTACTCTGCCTAAGGCTAAGGTTATCCGGCCTAAGGTTGACAGGAAAGGGAAAGGTAAGGCTGTTGATGCTTACGAGCAGGCTGGCCCCTCCTGCATGACCGAAATTGTAGAACCGGCCCCCTCCGGGAGAGTTAACAAGGCCTCCGGGTCATCTAGTTCGACTGGCTCGTCAGCCAACCCCCCTCCCATTACCACCATCGATGACGATGAGTCTATGGGCTTTACCTTGGGCTTGATTGCGCCCCCAAAAAGCATTCTTAAGAGGCGTGCCTCTGATTCCAATATCACCTCGTCGGCCATTCAGGCCTAATGTTTATTACGACATTATCGATCAATGTTGGGCGGAGCAGGGCTAACCGTTCCCTGGTGATGGATGTTTTTTTTTTTGTTGATTTATTGTTTATTGGTGATCCTCCCCGGAAGGCGGACGGGGGTGGTGTTGTACATGAGCATGTGGATTTTGATTTGTTTTCTTTTATTCAGGCGTCTGGTGTTGAGGTGTTTGTGAGGTCATCTTTGTCCGGCTTGTTCCTGGAGGACATGCACGACATGGTCACCTGTATTATTATGTATGATGTGGGTGGGGTGAGGAGTAGAATTGGCGGTGTTTATGTTCCTCCCAAGATGGATAGGCTGGCGTGGTCGACTTGCGAAGTGACATGGGAGTTGTGATTTCCTCATGGGCGACTTTAACGCAAAACACAACGACTGGAACCTGACCCCAAGGACTGGCAGTATGAACATTCCTGACTGCCCCGGCTTGTGGTTAACCCGATTTTGTGATCAGAATGGTCTGCGGGTGCCCCCTCCGGTGGGGTTTACGTTTCGAAATATTAGCGCCATTGATTTATTTGTCGGGAAATCGATGACGAGGGTTTCATACGATGGGAAGGCAGGCCTGGAACATGTCGCCGTTATCGCTAGGCTTGAGGTGGATGAGCCGGTAGATATGGTTAGGCGACGACCATCCTGGAGGAACATTCCGGCATCTGTTTGTGATAATATACTGGAACACGTTGATTCTGGGTGTGATGAGGAGATGTGGGCGAGACTGAGAAGTGGTGTGGACGCACTTCTGAGGTCTGGGAGGAATGTCGGCCGGTGCCCGTTTTGGAACCCCGACTTACAACGCCTTCGTTCCGATTTAAATCGAATGAGATGGATCAGACGACGGCTGCCTGTGGCTTCGGACGAGTATAATATTGTTCGACGAGTGTACAGAGCCATGCTATTGAAATCCCGACAGGAGTTTATTCGGGACACGATTGCGAAGGCCGGAGATCCTGCTATCTTCAGGCTGGCCAGCCAACTGGAATCGAGGCGGACACTTCCTTCTATGCATGACTCGGAGGGTCAGCTAGTGTGTCGCCACACTGATATTAGCGACCTAGTCGCTACCCAGTTGCGGCCTTGCGATGAACAACCATGGCATCCATCTGCGGTTGAGATGGACCCTGCCTGCGAGTTGGAATCTGCTATCAAGCGGAGCCCAACTAATACCGGTCCTGGTCTTGATGACATTGGGTATCCCTTCATACGATACTGGCGGAAGCAGAAACCTGACTGTCTGCGACGACTGATCGATTACGGTTTGACGAACGACGTTCCGGACTGGCACTCTGCTGAGATTGTACTTATACTAACGGCGGACAAACCCCGATATGACATCATGAAAAGCTGGCATATGATTCACCTGCTGCCGACTATTGCGAAGGTGGTGGAGAGGATCGTCCTGCTGAGGATTGCCGAGCATGTGGTACTGGGCCAAACTGAGTTTGGGTCTAGGCGCAAGCGAGGTGTCCATGACGCCATGTCTGTTGTGTTTGAGTTTTTGCGACACAACGAGGGTTTTAAATGTGCCATGCTTTCCATGGATGTTGAGGGAGGTTTTGACAATGTTGACATTGACCTGCTGTGTGACTTTCTTGCCGCCCGGGAGTGCCCTGCCAACCTGATTCGTTGGGTTAGGAGGTGGGCTGGGAACCGCGTGGTTAGATTCAGGTTCAATGGTCGAATGTCGAAGCCGTATTTCGTTAACTGTGGTATCCCTCAGGGATCCCCGTTATCCCTCTTTTTGTTCGGCGCGTATGTTGCTGACATATTCGAGCCTCGCCTCCGTTACTCCCCTTCGGTCCACACTGTGGTTAGCAGTTTTTTGGACGATGGGGTGATCCTTGTTGCTTCCGATAGCAGGGATCTCACGAGGTACACGATGGCTGAATTATTCAAAGACTGTAACAGAATAGCTAGGGGTAGAAAGATGGGGTTTAGCACGATCAAGACTAAGTGGATTGGTTTTGGTGGAACTACATGGGAGGATTTGGATATTGATGGGGAATTACTGACGCCTGTGACGGATCTTGGGGTTCTTGGTTATAGGTTTAATTTATTTCTTAATATGTCTTCTCATGTATCTTATTGGTTAGATAGAGGTTTGGATGTTAGGAGGAGGATATCCACGTTGGGGAGGAGGTTTGGGAGTGATGGAGGGCTGGATGCATGGTGCACTTACCGTTTGTTTCAGGCTGCCTACCTACCGACCGTCTACTTTGGGCTTGAATTTGTAACCCACCTTTCATCGTATGTGAAGCGGATTCAAGTCCACGTCAATGATTGGCTTCGGTCCCTGATCCAGTGTCCTCTAAAGCTTGCGAACAATATTTTGCTTGCTGAGTTTGGGACTCCGCCCGTACACATACAGGGCCGATACCTGCAGAGACGATGCTATAGTCGCATGATCAACTACCGATATTGTGATGACCATCGGTGGTTCGGTGCAATTCGGGACAATTGGGAAGTGGAAGGTATGTTGGCTTACCCGATGTTGTCAGACAAGATTGCGACGACTGTGCCGAGCTTCAATGTGTCGAAAGGGAAGGAACTGGCCGCCTGGCTGTTTTATGAAGCCTATGAGGCGGCGGTTCTGATTCCTGATCTCCTTATGATCTACACAGATGGTTCGAAGAGCGACAAGGGTACAGCGGTGGCTTGGACAACTGAGGAGTGTGGGATGACTGAGGGCGCGAAGGCCTTTGCTACCCCCTCTTCTTGGAGCATCTTGGAGTGCGAGATTTTCGCCATCATCGCTGCACTGAGGGATGTGCACTCGGAATACCGTGGCATGGTCATCATCTTTTCTGACTGCATTCCGGCCATTACGTGTATTGCACAGATGGAGCCTGAGGGTGAATCCGCTGGTATGTGCGATGTCTTGATACCCCTGTTCAACCGCTTTAGTGCCATCCGCATTTGCTGGATTCGTGGTCACCATGGTATTGCTGGCAACGAGATGTCGGATGCTAAGGCCAAGGAGGCGGTTGGGGGTGTGTTGCATGTTCGGAACTGGGCCGGTGTCGTGCTGGGTCTTGGCCATGCTATGATTGCCAGGGAGCTGCGGACAGCTGAATGGTCCCATTGGCACACATCGGAGGGTCATGGTTATTACGATCGATCCCGGAGGAAGCCCAGACACCTACGCGGTCTCAGCAGGCTTGACCATTACATCCTATTGAGGATTCGCAGCAGTACCGATGTTGTTGGACACGATGATTGTCAGAGTGCGAAGGATCATTTCCATCTGACATCTTGTGACCGGTACCTGGTCACACGTCCCCGTTTTCCGACTTTGTTCAATGATAAGCGGATTCCGGATTGGTGCGACTGGTGGCAGTCCCATTTTCATCTGGGGATGGGTATTCCGAGTGAACACATGGACAATGATGGTGTGGTCATGGTGTGCGGAAATCCTTTCCAGCGGACGGTCACTCAGTTGATCAACGGTACTCTCAGCCTGTTTCATCTTGGTGATCCTGATAGCCGGTGTGCTAGATGCCTCTTGAAGGGCTGCAACGGTGGTGTCAAGTGCCTCCTTCCCGTCAAGTTTATTTCCCCCGGTGGTGGTGGAAGGCGGGTTGCTCTCACATGGTGGCCTGATGTCGGTGCCTGTGGGGAATGCGGCAGTAGCGCCAAGATATTCCATGCTCATCTTCACCGGTCTCCTGGGTGCGCTTTACATTATTTTGTGCCGTTTTGGTACAATGTTGTGCACAACTGGGATGAGTTACCTGTGATCGACCGGAATACGGCTGCCTTACAATGGTGGGCGGGCCAGCCTGGCCTGTGTGTATGCAACTGGAATTCCCCTGATGTTGTTGGGAACCATCTGAGGTTGCGTTCCGGCCAATCGTGCTTCAAGTTAGAACACATCGTTGCCTTGTTTGAGGAGTGGACGAGGGATGGTGGTCGCCCTGCCCTGCATATGGGTTTGGAGGTGGTGTGGAGACGCGGATAGATTGATTGGCTTGCGAGATGGATGGCGGTCCATATGGTTTGATTGTTTGGATATATGTTTGGTTGGAGGGATGCGTGACCAGTTTGCTGGAATGTGGGCTTGGTTGTGGCTATGACCTCGCTTACGGTAGTGTTTGGAGGATGGCTATGGGAGGTGGATTTACTTTGTTCGTACCCTAGTTGGGTGGTTTATTTTGGGATTCCCGTGGGCTGGCCGGATACTCGGACTTCGGTCTACGAATCGCGCGGGTGGTACTTTTCCAGATGTACTGCGGGCTAGGCGGGGTTGGGACTGGCGTACTCCTTGGAACGTACTGCCGTATGGTTGTGCAAGCCCGGATAGGTAGTCGCTCCATTAGCTAGTTTAGTTATAAATAAAAGATATTAAACCCCTCTATTTTCCCTCCAAGTGCAATTTGCCCTTTCAGAAACACCACGTAGACTATCTCGAGATTTCCGCGTAATGTGACCTGTCAGGTTACACGAATACCATATGGATCCCTCTGTCCCGCCCTTTAGTTCGAGTCGTCGAAACAAAGGAAAAGGCAAAAAGACCAACCCCCCCCCACCGCCAGCCGGTGCTAGGGGCTCCTCCACTCAGGAGGGCGCCCCGACCCTGTCCCCAATTTTTATGCCAGCAGGCCCCCACTCGCTTAAGCGACCCAGAAGCAACATGATAACAAGCCTCCCACATATCGATGAGAGATACTTGAGAAACGCCTCTCCGAGTGCCTACTTCTTGAACCTTTTTCACAAGATAAACCAGGACTAGGAAATTGGGGCTACCACCGCCAGTAAAGAGAATGTGGTTATGATCGAGATGATCTATCAGATTCACAAAGACTACAGGACGGCCATCGACGCGCTTAGCGAACAGATCGAAGCCCTTACCGAGGAAGTTAGCACCCTTAAGAACTCTACTCCCAGGCCTGACACCCCCACCCCGATACCCTTCCCACTACCGGCAACAGCCCCCGAGCAGTCTGCTGCCTCCGACTCCCGTCCGATCGCTCTCCCCACAGCCATGCCACAAAAATCGTGGGCCACAGTGGCCAGGAAGGACAGAAAGGAAAAGACTACCATGGCTGCTAGGGCTGCTAACGGCCCGGCAAGATCAAATACCAACAATAGGCCCCAGCTGAAGAAGGGTCTCACCGCCAGAGAACGCCGCCTTGTCTTTAAACGCGAGGGTGGGCTACTCCCTACAACCGCCCTAGACCTAAGAGATGATATCAACTTGGCACTAGCCGCGACCTAAGTACAGACTGTCTCCCTCCGAGGGAATACTGTCACCCTTACCACCATGGAATCAATCAAAGCCACCTCACTTAACAGCAAGGTGGGAACATTCCTACACCTGATACCAGGAACGGTTAGCGTTCACCTGGACACCCCCGTATCACATGTTTTGGTACACGGAATCCCAACCTCGAAATCTCTGGCTGAGATAGCCAATGAGCTCACCACCTTCAATTCTGGATTGTCCCTTACTAGCGAACCCAGATTGCTCACCACCGACGACGCTAGGGCTGGTAAAACCGCCTCTACAGTCGTGATCAGCATAATGGGCCCCAGGGCATCTGACTACGTTGAAAAACGCCTTGCTGCTTTCTCAACAACCTATAGGACCGAGCGCCGCTTGCGCTTCAACTCCCACACCCAGTGTTCCAAATGCCAGGGCTATGGACACCACAGTAACTGATGCACCAACCCGATCTCATGCCAATGGTGCGCCTCCCCACATCCCACAGGAAACCACACCTGTCCCACTGCTACCTGTCGCATACGCGGCCGACCCTGCAGCCACACCATACTTAGGTGTGTGAACTGCCAAGGCCCACACGATGCCCGCACAACCCAATGCCCCTCCCACCCCAAGGTTGCTCAGGATGAGAACCCAGAAGGAGAAGAGGAGGAAATGACCACTTGATGACTATGATTTATGTTATAGTTATTGTGTAGACTTTGGTTCTACATTTTATTTGTCAAGAAGACGGTGATGGAGTTTCTTTTGTTATATTAATGGTTTTTCTAGGCCATACCTAAGGGTGCATGCCGGAGTTTTCCTGTAGTTAAATACGAAATAAACTCACAGGATTTTACAAAAAAATACCTCCGAACAGATTCTTTTCACTTCATAAGACATCACTCGTGCCGTCCCGGGGAGTCTCCGACAGTCCCCGGCCGTCCTCAGCCATCCCCTGCCGTTCCCTGCCGTCCACCCCCCCTGCCCTGAGCTAACATGTCTCACCCTGTAGGGCCCGCCGTCCTGCCCAAAGAAGGCCGTCCTACCCTTAGGTTGCCCCGGACGGACTATAGATAGCCGTCCCGTCCCGTCCGGGGCTCTTGGCAGTCGCCCCACGGGGCCCCTCCTGGCCCCCGAACGGTTGGGAACACTGTCAGCATTTCGAGCCTCTTATAGAGGAGGGAGTTCAAGACTGCATAATACTTGGTTGGGTCATTCCGATTTCCACAGTATGTTAAACCCCGAGAACCAATTACTCTTCATCCATACTTAAAGGTGCCTGCCTTTGCTTATGATACAGAATCCCCTTATCAACGGCTTCAGGTGAAAAGTATACTCACCGCTTGTAAGAAAACTTAATCCCCGTGTATGCTAGAAATCCGAAAATGTCCATTTCTTAAGCGCCAGCACTATGACCAAATGAAGTTCCCATACCTCCAACCCAGCCTTCGCCCAGGGCCAATTCAGGACCTTTGGCTTTGAGATCAAGTACTAGTATAATACCCCCTATCTTAAAACTTCCCGGCATTGGTATGGTACCCATAAAACTCAGAAACCCTCGGCTTACCGACAATTACTCTTAACCAATCGTACGGTACACCGACAATCCTATTTGGTATGAAGTAAATCACAGAATATCACTCGTCATACTGAGAATCGGACAGGACAAAAAACCCATCTCCTGGGAGGGAAGAAAATTGGATATCCCCAAAGCCCACAGGAAATAAGGTTCGCCACTTATTCTATTAGAGATTCGACCAATAGGAGCCACTTTGCGGTACCCCTAAATATTCACTTTAGTCCCGACATACCATAAAAAAACAACCATAAAAACAACCACGGGAAGCTCTCCTTCAATATGATCGATAACCCAGAGCAGCCAGCATCATTGGTTTTGCTTAGACAATTTATTCTCATTACCGATACCACTTGCCCTAAGTCTGAGGGCAGGGCAGAATTGAGGTTCTCCTCAGAAAATCGGGTGGAAAAAAAAACAATATTCTTCTTTGTCTAGAATCGACAGCAGTTGGCTCACTTGGGGGAATAAACAGAGCCTCCTAGTAGGCTCCTACCGATCTCCGCCCAAGTGAGTATGACTTTGAGATTTTTGAAATTTTCTCTAGAACTGTGTTGATGGTATTGCGAACAGCCAATATGATCGATACCGTGCATTGTTCAAAGAAAAATTTCCTTTTGGGATTGTTAGGGCCGATGGAGGAAGGTAAGTGGGATGGATCGTGAAGGTTATAAGAACATCGTGGGCGGTTTTTCTTTCAGTCAGGAGCTGGAATGATTCACAGAGAAGTCTCTACAAACACACCTTTCATATGAATTCTCCTGGGTGGGTAAGGGGATGGGGACATGAACTGGTGAAAACCGGTGTGCTTAGTGATCGGTGGAGGAATCAGGATGAGTTCCTTATGTTCTATATTATTCCTGTCTTCACCATTAGTTTACAGGTACACTGAGCGAGAAAACACAGCTTATGACTATAGCCTTCTAATAGGTAACTCCGGGTTAGTCAAGTCCTGTCCTATTCCTCTCACTCTACAATCGTACCGTTTATCAGCCATTCTCCTAACCCTCCTAATTCGACCGGTATATTCAATCCTAATCCCAAACTCAAAAATCCCTTTGCAAGGTCGCTTACGGTGGTTCGACCTAAATGAGGTGAGCTAGGCTCCCGCTTGCGGGTTGGTAAATAAATCTCCGTAGTGTGTCCTTGTATTTCTGCCTTTTGGGAGGCATGTGAACTAAGCTTGGAGGCGCGTGGATGTACCAGGATGGACCTGACAGAGTGGAAAGACTATCCTTCCAGCAGTCAAAGCGCAAAATGGTAGTAATTAGTTGTTGAGATCATCCCTTAGACTTCGGGCTTGTGTTTATAGTAGGGGTTTCCTTAACAATATGGCAAATAGCGACCACGCCTGACTGAACCTAAGAACGCAAAAGTTGCCAAGAGGTAGCTAGGGTGGGGACAGTCTGGTGTACCAACCTATCATAAAATGGCATGGAAACGTTAACATAAATTTAATCAAGGTTGCAATGGAGGGTTGGGACAACCCATTGCCAATTGGGCAAAGCATACTGGTCATACACGGAGGGGAGGAACCCTGCTTCCAGTGCTTGCGGGAAAAGGTATCGCCGGTTGCTAGGCCAGTGCGGGGTCATAGCTCAGAGACCCGGACTTCACGGACCTTCCACATATACTCCACCCTCCAGTATCCCAACTACAGGATCATCACACTTCCTACAACCTGCTTCCTACACCTCGCGTTCTTTATCATTCCCAGCGCCCATACACAGCAAAACCTACCCAAATCAATACAACAATTCCCCACACACGAACACCACACCCAACCACAGAGATCATGGCCCCCAGGAGAGCAGCAAGACGCAGAGGAAACACCACGGGCACACGGGCCAACACGCGAAGGTCCCCTGAAGGAATACGGAAAAACACGCATAGCCGGCAACAACCTAGCCGCTACAGCCAGGAACAGGAAGCTGCCTCTTTCGGTCTAGGAAGCGAAATCACCAATGATTCCAGAAGCGAGAGTGAGCAAGTTGAACCAAGCACTCCCACATATACTGTCTCCCCTGCAGAGAATCCCAGACTCCGAAGCCCAACCCTCGCCTCCCTTAGCAGCACGACACTTAGACAACGCGAAACTCTCTCCACACCAACTACAAGGAATACTCAATCCCAACCAGCCTCCTCCCCAGACCTGCACATTAATCTTAATACTATGAGAGAACTGCTTCGTGTTGAAATTCCGTTATATTTCCTATGTGCATTTCATAACACTACCGTGTATTCTTTTACTTAGTTTGTGTTTCGGCTCCACCTGTACACCGCTTACATTACTACAGCTAAGATATATATTATGG
>Ga0307513_10004089_pt1 | contig 19549 bp, 27 predicted proteins | sample 15_EM_MG_FD_202174 | JGI IMG/M metagenome (GOLD analysis project Ga0307513, IMG submission 202174) | Populus trichocarpa ectomycorrhiza microbial communities from riparian zone in the Pacific Northwest, United States - 15_EM | ecosystem: Host-associated > Plants > Roots > Unclassified | place...
ACGAACACAAACTAACCTCGTTCACTTTCCAGTCTCGTCCACCGTCCATTACGGATCAACAAGAACATATGCCAGACCCATCAGGCGCCTTTTTGACTACATCTGGACCTCCTCCTCAACAGCACCACCAACAACAACACCAACAACAGCAACAGTACCACCAGCCCCGGCAGCAGCAGCAGCACCAAACACCTATCCTGCCCATTCGAGGACTCGCCAGTGGCGCTCCTACAATGCCCAATTCCCCTGTCGTCCTCGACGGACCCCTCCCACCCAACTTCATCCCACAAACAATAACCAACTCACGCGGCGTCTCCACCCCCATCTCGCGCTCGACCGGTCTACCCGGTATGGGCACGCACAGCGGGATGAGCACCCCGGTTATCCCGGGCAACCCGCCTCCCGTGTTCCCGAGCAGCGGCCCGCCCCCCGGGCAGGTGTACGGCAACCCGTTGGCACAGAATCGGGATAGGGAGGAACAGTCTCAGCCACAGCCACCACCGGCGTCGCCTGGGTGGGGCAATAAACCGTTTGTGACAGGTGGTGCTTCGCCTGCATGGCCGAATAAACAGTTTGGAACTCCTAGTGGTGGGGTTGGGGGTGGTGCGCCTCCTTCGCCTTCGTGGGCCAGGGGTGCATCCTCGCCCTCTGCGTGGGCTAATGACAATGCGTTCGGAGCTCCAGGTGTCAGCGGCAGCGCCAGTGGTGGTGGCGGTGGTGGCGGTGGCTTATCCTCGCCTCGCGGGTGGGGCGGTGCGAATCAGCCATTCGTACCACCCGGCGTCAGCAACAGTGCAGGGGGTATGACACCCGCCACGGCGGCTCGTAACCTCCCTGGTTTCGCAGGAAGCGGCACCGGTTCCCTTTCCGGTCGGTCTGGGGTGCCGATCTATGGCCCGCCTCTCAGCGGTGGTGGTGGCACCCCTCTTCCTGTTCCTGCGCCTCTACCCAGCAGCAGCTTTGGTGCGCCCTCGAGCCCGATGATGATGCCTGTACCGACGGTACCAACTTATGGGGATGAAGAGGACGACGGGGTGGATAAGTTCGATCCGATGACGGAGGAGAATACACGGTTGAATGCAGCGTTTGGGAGGGGTGTGGTGGATGTGCCTAGTGGTAGTAGTGCGCCGACGAAGAAGAAGAAGAAGAAGCGAGGCTGAGTGTGCATGGATGGGTGTGCAGTGGTGAGATTGGGTGGTGATATTGGGTTTCTGTTCCGTTTCCCCCTTGTGTGCGTTCTTCCGCTTTGGTTGGTCTTTCTTGGGATGGATGGACTTGTTTCGGTGCTTTATTTACTTTCTGAGTCCGCTGATTATCTGCTTTTTCTTTCTCTTTATCCATTCTGTTCAACACTCATATTTAACAATACCGATCACATACATCATCCCGTTTCTCTGCGGCTGTATCTTTGATTTTCACATATTCACTTGTTGTTGTGATACCCTCATTTTTCTGTACACACTCTAGATATCAAAGGATACGTTTTAAAACCAATGCACAAACATTAATTCTGAGTAAAGGATAAGATGTACTGGTGTGTGTAGAGCGACATATATCAACACCTATTATATGACTCGGAGGTACATTGCGTACCCAAATATACCTGGCAAGTATTTCTACGACCGCCGCCCTACGATAACGCAAGTCGTGCAGTCTGAGCCCTTTGGATCACATCTGCCCACTCGGCAGAACGTCGCAGCTCTTCATCAATATCCCCCTGCTTCCGAGTCGCTATCGCCTCTTCAATTTTTTTATGTGCATCTTCCATCCACGCAATCAGCTGATCCTGCGGTTGAGGATCCACTGTTTGATTCTTCCCAATTGTCAGGATTCCAGAATATTTCTTTGATCAAAGGAGGATCACATACTTTCAACCAGTCTATCGTCTCGTCGACAACCCATTCCGTATCCCAGGGATATTCGAAAAAGGGACTAAGTTGGACAAGACACCGTATTGAAAACAAAATACATTTGCTGGATGTTGATGCATGGGCAAATGCAAAACCCCAGTGGTGATTCGGGTGTGAGTGAATATCGAGTGCATCGGAATCAAATGGATCTACTTTTGAATCTTCTTTGTGGATAGAGCCCTCTCTGCAGCATTGGTCCATTAATGGCAGCAGAAATCAACCTGTAGGCTGTGGCACGACTTACCCACAAGTATGAGGGAAATTTGAATTAAAAGCATATGATTAATGACTTCCAAATGTCACATACAAATACATACATACCGCATAGATAATATCGATGCCAACCCAAGCAGCCTGGACTCAACTATTCTGGTGGTGAGAGTTCGACAGAAGCGTTGACCTGTTAACATTGGGAGGATCTGAGATAGCATCTCAAAATCATCGAAGTCCAACATTTCAGGAACATCTTGTAGTAGGCACCCGAGACAATATTGATTTTCCAGTTCGCTGGCCTGTGAAATATGTCAACTAAGCGCTGGAAGGATCCCGCAGGGAAGGACCTAGGTAAAAATCTTGTGCATTGCATCTCGAATATTGCCAGGCTCCAGTGATGATGATTCCTGGATTGAATTGCAGTTAATGGGTTGTCAAATCAAGGCGGCAGGAAACAACCTACAAGAGTAGTACATGCCCAGTGTACGATTCCATCGGTGAAATATCTTTGATGCCGGTCTCGGTTGTAGATATCAAACCAATGAATTTTAGACAAATATTCAGGGAAAAACAGCAGCTCATTTCTGTCAGACCCATTTCTAGCACTCTCCAACAAATGGGTGGCATTCGCAATGTTGTCAATGAGAATTTCACTGGATGATGTCGGCGTCGGCGTAAAAAAGTATACGAGGCTCTTGTTCTCATTAGAACCAGGATTTGGGACAAGGATAAGGTTTTTAATGGCCTTTTGACGCTGGTCGATGACCAAAGAGGTCGAATAGAGGTATTGGCAGCGAGTAGGATCAAGGAAGAAGTCACGCATCCAAGTTGGAACACGGTACCACAAGACATATTTGCCTTTGTCCATCATATGGCAACTCAAATATGAGTGTTCATCTACAAACCTCCTCAAGATCTGTCGATCCGGGGTATTACAGATGTCTCCTAGTTCCCTGAGGGTGAGAACGTGTCCCTCTATCCCAAACGCAAGGTGTATTGCCATTGAGCTGGGACCAGCAATAGTCTGCCGGAAACATTCGTCAAGGAGATTACGCGCTTCAGTGAAAATTTGGTCGAGGTGGAGTGGATCACCTTTTCTGGGCAGGTCGAAAAGATTGCGCCGCAGAATCAACTACGTAGACATTATTAACAATGCCCCATGACAGAGGGTAAGTAGTAGTAACTTTCACATACATTATACAGGTCAGAGCAAATACAATGCAAGGGGGGTATGAGAGCGGCACAGAAGGGCTCAGAGGGCTGCGCAGAGAGGAGTGGCTGGTCATTGAAGAGGACGGCTCGTAGGTTATTCAGTGCCGAATATAACTCCATTTTGCTTGAGGGTTTCAACGCGGACGCTCCGCTAGTAAAGACCCACCAGAACAGGTGCCAGACATCTGGGTTTATTGGTGGAAGTGAACTAAATTTTCCATGTTCATTCAGCCCTCCGACGCCTCAAATCAAGTGATGTCACCTTCTGGATCCTTTGAGTTCTTTGATGGAGATAGTAGCGAGTTCCAAGATACGATAGAAAATTCTACCACTAAAAAATGCTGTGTCAATAAAGTATAGTCCTGACCGTGCCCTATCGGTAAGGAAGTCATGGAATGATCGATGGGAAAGTTTCACCCATCGAATGTTGGTGCCATTAGGTTCATTGTCATCAGCGTCATCAAAAGCAGGTTCAGTCCGGACTTCTACGATGGATTGCAGTGCGCGAAGTACAACATGTAGCTTTGCCTCTCCGAATCCAGTTATCGCGGCAATTGTGGCTGGGGAGTCCACACTTGTAGAGGACGACAGAGCTCCAAGTACAAGAATCACCCCTAAAGTGTGGACTAAAACCTCGGAATCTGGATATTGTGAAAGGATTTGCGCATACAGACGATCAAGTTCCGAAAATGGCGAGCCTTGCGTGGGACGGGGTTTCAGTATGATGTCGAGCTTCTCCTCTAGTGTACGGAAGTCTGTATCAGAATCTACAAATTTGATGACCGTGGCGGCGTAAATGAATTGCCCAGAGGCCCGCCATACAAGCATCTCTAAATTGTCTTTCGACGGCCAAGGACTCTTAACATTTGGCATGATATCTCTGTTGCACGAGTAGATTTCTTCAAATTTGTCGCGCAAGTACCGTTCGATATCAGCTGCAGTGTCATATCCCTCGTCGAGAACGAGGGAGCGAGTCCTCGAAAATAATGGTTCCTTGTTGAACATGTTGCAAATTTGATGTTCTGGGCGACTGGCGATGATGAACCGAATGGCGACATTGGGATCCATTGTGGCTTGACCAAGCAATGTGAGGATATCACGCTGCGAATCAAAAGCTTCGCATTCGTCAAGTCCGTCGATGATTATAGTAGGACGAGCAGGGATTGGGAGGAGTCGGATTGGTTCGATGATGAGTCGTTGCAACTGGATAGAAGCGGACATCTTGGGGAGGGAGAAGTCCTGCATCACGGCACGATCGACAGCCTCGAGCATACCATCCACGTTCATTGCAAGTTGGTAAGCAAGGGTGGAAAATAAATGATCTTTCACGTTGCATCCGGGTGAACCTCGCCTAAAGAAAAAACATCCTCCGAAATATACGAGGCCGAGTTCCGCGATCTTCTGCATGAGGGCTGATGTCCCGACCCCCGCACGTCCGTTAACCCAGAGAACAGTGGAAGATGGGTTTGGTTCTTCGATCCAGCGTACGATGTCCTCAGTAGCCTTCTTGCGTGTGCCTGGGTGGCATCGAGGAGGAGGATCTCGGTCGGCGGAATCGCGCATAGCTCCATATGAGATTGCCTGGCTCAAAGCCTGGATGCCTACCCGATTAAAACCTGCAGATTTCAACTTTTGTGGGTTCAGAATGGAACGAATTGCTAACTCACCGTTCTGAATTGTCTGAATAGTAATGGCCCTGAATTCTCCACCGTGGATATTTGTTCCCTGGAAGTGCATAGACATGCCGCCTTGCTAGTGCCGCTGGAACTACTTACTTGGACGTTAGCGCGAAAAGATGAGTGAGTATAGACCACATGCATATGGCGCACCTTTGTCACTCTTGAGCTAGGTTCCTTCGTCATGAGCTAGTAGAAGATGGGTAACGAGGAAGCGATACTGCGAGGATGGGTTATCCGAATAAGCTCGCCCGTTCGACGCTCAGTTTTGCTGGCAGTGACAGTAGGATGCTGTGTCGGGCTGTGTTCTTGGGCGGTGGCAAGGCTGAGAATAGTTTGAGATTTAATTCACACGTTCCTAGTTGTGGTTTATGGTCATATAGAACTTCAGTGTTTGGCTATGAGAAGTTAGATAACAAGTAGAAAAGGGCACAAGGGTGGAATGTAAGATAAGGAAATCCGTCAGACCAACAATGCTCAGATATTCCAAAGAATCCCAATAGAGTTGAAAGCCTGGGACGACAAACGCTCCACATTCTTGGAAGTTCGAGAAACCCCCTTGTTCTGTACGTCATCAGTGACAAAAAAAGGTATTTCTATATGTTCTTTGATGTTAGAAATTGAAGCGGTCATGAATGCTCGAACAGGACATACAGTCAATATCAACCTAAGCACCGACAGTATCCATCGCGACAACCAAGAGCAGATTTTCCAAAGCATCCAAAACTCACAAAACCGCTCTTCGCCTTGCGAAAAAGAGAAAGCCTGGAACAACGAACTCATAAAAAGACACCCGGCATTCTTTGAAATCCAACAAATGCCCTTGTTCCATTAGTCGAATGATTACCAAACAAAAAGTCTTTCAATATCTTTACGTCTTCATGTTAGAAATCAGAACACTCGTAATACTCGAACAGGACTTACAATTAATTAGCACCGAAAGCATTCATCGCAACAACCTGTAGAACAACGATCGAGGCCGCGCTGTGGTTTGGAAGCCTTCACAAATTCTATCAACAACACAGCGCTTTCCAGCATCCAGAACTAACTCGATGGAGAGTGTGTGTGATCATAGCCTTAGTTTGTCGTCATCCGATGAGAGATTGACGATGTTGGTGGGGGCGCCATGGGTTTACTTATGTCCGTTTTCGTTTGTAAATCGCTGTACTCTGTCGGTGGCGGCGAGGCGGGCTCTTGATGGTACTAGGTGAGGCTGAGGTCGTAGACTGGCGGGTGGTGACCATTCAAAAGGGACAGGAAATGGTTTAGGGGAGAGGTGATGGTGTCCTTGATATTTCCTCACACTCATTATCCGATTCTCGCTCTCGCTGGTCACCGTTCCCAGGCCATCTCCTTCAACTTCTCGTGAACACACACACTCTCCACGGAGGTTGTGATGTAGATGAGTATCAAGAAGGCGGCAATAGAGTTGAGGACGCGAGCGAATACGAGTGAGGGGAATTTGAGGATGACGGCCATGTAAATTCTGGTTGAACTTTGTGCAGTGGGTGGCTTATCATCCTCCCAGTAGGCATATACGACTCGGTACATGGCTTCGGTAGCGTTCGCAAGGCATTGTGCATCTCGCTTTCGGTTTGCCTCTGCGAGTCCTTATGCAAGGCGTGTCGTTTCGGTCGGGCATCAAGGGAGGCGTTGGCTGTTGAGATGGGTGATAGGTGGTACAGCTGTGACGAAGGTGTAGAGGGCCAGTAACCAGATGGTCGTGGATGTGCGGTCGGACCAAGGATGGTGGATGGAAGTGAGAATGCTGGGTGATTTCGCGGTGGCGGCATGATGGGGCGACAGGTGCTGTCCTACTTGCAGTTTTGGACGGCGCTTCTTCGACGTATACCCTCCTAGTTTTCAGCAGTGCATCCTGGCGTTCACAATGGCAAAGCGGGATTGTCCACAATATTGGACCAGGCAACAGTCCGGCTTTCCTGACGCGCGGTTGCTCCGACTCGGGGTTGGTTGGGGCAGTAGCTGACCCGCCAAGGGCGACGGAAGGAGTCGTGGACAGGGGAGAGGCACTCGGAGACTTTGACGAACATTGAAAGGTCTTGCGGTCTTCATCGGTCCTGTTCAGAAAGACGGTTAGAAGGCTTGATACTGGACACGATGGCCAAGCACCTCACATGGGTAAAGTAACACATTGACATGGCGGGTATTGCATGTGTTCAGCTGCCACTGACATCGCGCAGTTTGGGCGGGTTATTCTCCATAGTGAGGAATAGTGATGTCGCAGCTTGTCGCAGGCTGAGGAATGATAGAGAGGAAGGGATTGATTGTGGGAATTTGTGAGAAATTCCAGGTTTGTTCGTCAAGGACTTTCTCTCTGTCCAACCCCGTTCTACTTGCATGGGTAGCGTCGCTCATAATATCTTACATGCGAGAAAGCAGAACTCAGTGTATATTGAATGTTTTCGAGCTGGTCATTGCTGCCTATGAGGCTATGCCACTATTCAAACACCTCGAGTGCGTAAACTCATCTTCATTAACTTAGCGTATACTTATCTCTCCACTGAACAGTTGATCCTGACACCTAGTCCCATCGAAAGATCTCTACACGGAAACTGCAAAGCAGTCATTACCTAGAGGTTTACATACTATATGTGTCGGTTACCCCTCGAAATCCATACGATATTAACTCGCTATGCAGCATTGGAACCCCACTCGACGGCCACCGGTGCCTCGCAATCTTCCAGTGCAAAAATTCGACTTCATCTCTGCCGGTGTTGGTGATTCTCTATCTCGGATATAGGACAATTCGCGTATCCCTAGCACGAGTACTAGCTCCATGGCAGTGGTGGTGGTGCGGGGAGTGATACTCGCCCTCGCGACCTTCCTAACAACGTGGCTAGTCAATCTGGTTCTCTGGTACGACGAACTGGAGTGTCGACCTACCATATGTCTATACTGTCATTCCTACACCGAGTGTAATGCAGCTTTGGTGGGTCGTCGACCCTAATCATGACACCTGTGCCGAAGGCGTCGAGCTATGGGATGATAAAGCGGATCGGTTCGATACGACGACAGAGGAGGATAGGGAGGATATGAAGTTGAATGTGGCGGTTGGGAAAAGTATGGTGGATGTGCCTAGCCGTGGCAGTTTGGCGGCGATTCAGAAGATGAAAAGTATATGCGCACCATGCAGTTAGGGGTAACCCAAGTGGTCGTCGACAGACTCGCACGCATGCGAGTGGGAATCGCGGAGGAAGAACAATCCCTCATCACATGTCACAGTTGTTGAAGGCTGATCGTGTTTGCGATGCGTTCCGGGGAATCAATGAACGGGGGAGTGTTGAGGGACGAGATGCAGTCGCTTGAACTAGAGAAGGATTTGGACCCAGAGAACAAAGAAAGCGGTTCTTGAGGTGCTGAGGAAGAGCGAAACAGAGAGGAGGAGCGCGAGAGGGACAGATGGGAAAGGAAGAACTTAAGAGGCGAAAGCAGGAGAAGTGGAGGTTGGAGTATATCAAAGAGAGGCAGACCTGTGAGCTCAAGGAACGGCTCGAGCGGGAGAGAAGGGGGGGGTCAAGGACTGCCGAAGCCGAGTGAGAGCGGTTACGGAGGGTAGAGGGAACGAGACTGTGAACGCAAGGAGGAGTGAAAAAAAAATCGCAGCACCCGTTGAAGCCACCACAAAAAAGCGTACACAAACCCAATGACAATGACCCGCGTTTCTCGTCTTAGCCATTCCAGCCAATACATAGATGTTCATGCACATCCCTGTCACGGTTCCTCCTGCCTTTTTTATATCGATGATGCTACCAACGACAGCACCTGCGTTTACGACGAACTCGCCCGTATTGCGTGGGAGACCCAGCTCTTTTATGTTGTAGATTAGTCGAAGTTTGTTCAATGGGTCTTGACGAATTTTTTTTTTACTGAGCCTCCTGTAAGTGGACGGTCCAACGTCCAACCCTCGCTCTCTTTCCTCGTTATACACAAACTAGCCATGTAGACTGGTCCGCCACACATAGATCCACAGGAACAGATGCCAGACCTATTAGGCGACTTTGTAATCCCCGTCTACGCCTCTTCCTCGACAGTACCATCATCAATACCTTCAGTCACGGACTCACGGCAGCCGAAGCAAACACCCATCCTGTTCATTTAAGGGCGCATCTTACAATACGGCACTAATGGCACGCCTACAGTCTCCCGTCGTACTCGACGGCCTCCTACCCAATTTTACCCCTCAGATGCTGCCATGTTAGCCCCTATCTCACGCGCTCGGCAGCCTCGGCTGGGCGAGCACCGATATATTTCATTCCCTTGTTGCTGCAACACCCACTGAGCGATACCCACATTTTTATGTACACACTCTACATATCAAAGGGTAAACCCAGAAACTCTAATCTGCAGCCACGACAAATTTTGAGTAAAAGATGGAATGTTCTCGCCGGTGTAGAGCGACATCGACCATCTGTCAACACATTCATTCAACTTGTCGGCGCGCCAATGTAAAGTATCTCTGCGACTCGGAGTGGCCAACCTCCTGTGCATAAAATTTGTGTATTTCGTGATTAAGAACCTCCCTCCTATGGTAACACTCAAATTACATAGTTTGGGACCTTTGGATCACGCTTTCCCACTCTGCAGATCGTCTCAGCTCTTCATCATTATACCTCTGCTTCTCAGTCACCATTACCTCTTCAATTTTTTTGTTTGCATCTTCCATCCATGTGATCAGCCGATCCTGTGGTTGAGGATCCACTGTTTGGTTCTTCCCGAATGTCAGGATTATAGAATACTCCAAGCAGGGTTACGCACCCTCAACCAGTCTACCATCTCACTGACAATCCATTCCGTAGTCCAGGGATGTTTGAAAAAAGAATAGAGTTGGATGAGGCACCGCATTGAAAACAAAATGCATTTGCTGGATGTTGATGCATAGGTGAATGCAAAACTCCAATGGCGACGACTCCCGGAGTATAACAGGTACTCGAGTTCATTGAACTCCCAGTAGGGTATCTCAAATGGATCTACTTTGGAATTTTCTTCACTGTGGGTGGAGCCATCTCTGTAGTGTTGCTCCATTAGGAGTACCAGAAACAAGCTTTCGCATGACTTACCCACAAGTATGAGGGAAGTTACAGCTAGGAGTGTACAATTAAACACTTCCAAAAGTCAAAGACAAATACATACTGTCTCGATGATTCCCGTGCCATTGCAAGCAGCATGGACTCAACCATTCTGGTGGAGAGTGCTTGAAAGAAAATTTGACCTGTGCATATGGGGAGGATCTCAGAGAGCTCCTTAAAATCCTGGCTGTTGAATGGCCTTTCGGAAATATCTCGTGGCAGGCATCCGAGACAATATTGACTTTCAAAAATGCCCAATTCGCTGGCCCGTGAAATATGTTGGCTAAGCGCTGGAAGGATCCCGCAGGGAAGAATTTTAGTAAAAACCTTGCACATTGCATCTCGAATATCACCAGGCTCCAGTGATGATGAATCCTGGATTGAATTGTGGTTAATGGGTTGTCAAATCGGGACGGCAGAAATCAACCTACGAGAGTAGTACACGCCCAGTGCACAATTCCGTTGGTGAAGTGTCTTTGGCCCTGACCTCGGTTGTAGACACCGAACCAATGAATTCCAGACAAGTAGTTGAGGAAAAGTAGCAGGTCATGTCTGTCAGACTCATTTGTAGCACTTTCCAGCAAACGGGTGGCATTCGCAATGTTGCGAACAGTTGGAACCCCACCAAACAGCAGTGTCGGCGTCGACATAAAAAAGTATACGAGGCTGTCGTTCTCGCGAAAATAAGGATATGTGTCACAGATAAGGCTTTTAATGGCCTTTTGACACTTGTCGATGACCAAAGAGGTCGAATACAGGTATGGGGAGCGATTAGGATCAAAGCAGAAGTCACGCGTCCGCATTGGAACATAGTAGCTCAAGACATATTTGTCTTTGAGCTTTTGATGGATACGAATCAAATATGAGTGTTCATCTACAAACCTCCTCAAGCGCTGTCGATCCGGGATATTACAGATGTTTCCTATCTCCCTGAGAGATCTGGGGATATACTCATCTAGCCCAAATGCGAGGTGTATTGGTGTTGAGCTTGGACCAGCAATAGTCTGCCGGAAACATTCGTCGAGGAGATCATGCACTCCAGTGGAAATTTGGCTGAGGTGGAGTGGATCACCTTTCCTGGGCAGGCCAAAAAGATTGTTCCGCCGAATAAACTATGTAGACATTATTAACAATGCCCCACAACCGAGGGTGAGCACATACATATAGGCCAGAGAAAATGCAATCCAAGGGGGGGATGAGAGCAGCACAGAAGGGCTCGGAAAGCTGCCCATTGAGGAGTGGCTGGTCATCGAAGAGAATGGCTCGCAGATTATTCAGTGCCAAATAGTATAGCTCCATTTTGCTTGAGAGTTTCAGCCCGAAGCCTCCAGTAAAGACCAACTGGAACTGGTGCCAGATGTATGGGTTTATTGGTGGAAGTAAACTAGAGTTTCTGCATTCATTCAGTTTTCTAAGGTATTAAATCAAGTAATGTCACCTTCTGCGTTCTTTCAGCTCTTTGATGGATATCGTAGCAAATTCCAAGATACGACAGAGAACTCTACCACCAAAAAGCGCTGTGTCAATAAAATATGGCCCTGACCGTTTTTTATCGGTAAGGAAGTCATGGAACGATCGATGAGAAAGCTCAACCAATTGAATGTTGGTGCCATTAGATTCATTATCGTCGGCGTCGTCGAAAACAGGGTCATGATGGATTTCCGTGACGGATTGGAGCGCGCGAAGCACGCAGTGTAGTCTAGCCTCTCCTAATCCAGTTACTACGGCTATCGTGGCTGGGGAGTGCACACGTTCGCCGAGATATGTATAACTCGACACATCTTCAAGAACAAGAATCACCCCTAGAGTGTGGACTAAAACTTCAGGATCTGGATAGACTGAAAGGATTTGGGTATACAGGCGATCGAGTTCTGAAAATGGCGAGCCTTGCATGGGACCGGGTTTCAGTATGATGTTGAGCCTCTCCTCTGGTGTACGGAAATCAGTATCAGAATCGACAAATTTGATGACCGTGGCCGCGTAAATGAATTGCCCAGAAGCTTGCCATACAAGCGCACGTAAATCGTCTGCCAACGGCCAAGGACTCCTGATGTCTGGCGTGACATCTCTGTTGCGCGAGTAGATCTCTTCAAATTTGTCGCGCAAGTACCGTTCGATATCAGCCGCGGTATCATACCCCTCGTCAAGGACGAGGCGGCGAGACCTTGGAAACAAGGGTTCCTTGTTGAACATATCGCAGATTTGATGTTCTGGACGACTGGCGATAATGAACCGAATAGCGACGTTGGGATCCATTGTGACTTCCCCAATCAATGTGAGGATATTGCGCTGCGAATTGAAGTCTTCACATTCGTCAACTCCGTCAATGATGATTATAGTAGGGCGAGCAGGGATTGGGAGGAGCCGGATTGGTTCGACGATGAGTCGTTTCAGTTGAACAGCAGCGGACCTCTTGGGTAGGGAAAAGTCCCGCATCATTGCCTGATCAACAGGCTCGAGCATGCCATGTACGTTCATTGAGAGTTGATAGGCGAGGGTGGAAAATAAATGATCTTTCATGTTGCATCCGGGTGTGCCACGCCTAAAGAAAAAGCAGCCTCCGAAATATATCCCATCGAGTTCTGCGATCCTCTGCATGAGTGCCGATTTCCCAACCCCCGCACGGCCGTTAACCCAGAGAACATTGGAAGATGGGGTTGGTTCTTGGATCCAGCATACGATGTCCTCGGTGGCCTTCTCGCGTGTGCCTGGGTGACATCGAGGAGGTGGATCACGCTCTGCGGAATCGTGCATGGCGCCATGTGAAATTGCCTGGCTCAAAGCCTGGATACCCACTCGATTATAACCTGCGGATTTCAATTTCTGTGGATTCGGAACGGAACCGAATTCCAAGCTCACCATTCTGAACGAAGATTTGATTTTGATTAAGGTCTCCGGAGACAATCTTGAAGTTGCCGCCTTGGATATTTGCTCCCTGTAAGTTCAAAGACATGCTGCCTTGCTACTGCTAGAACTCACTGGGTGTTAGCGCAAAAGGATGCCTCAAAATAGACCTCGCGGCACACCTTTATTCGGTTACTCGGTCTTTGCGATGAGCTAGTAAAAGAAGGGTGATTTGGAAGCGATGTTCTGAGGATGGAGTATACGAATGGGCTTGCCCATTCAGCGCTCAGTTTTGCTGGCGGTGAGAGTAAGATGCTGTGTGGTGCTGTGCTGTTGTACTTAGTTTGAGGTTCACACGTTCGGAGTTACGGTGTATAATTCACCGCAAGGCACTTGAAATGGGACTTTCGATGTCCAAGAAAAGCTCTTGAGACAGAAAATGCTAAAGAACCCCAACCCCCCCAAAGTTGACTTGTGAAAGAGTCGACTAGAAAAAAACCTGGCACAATGAGCTCGTGAAAGGACACTCCGCATTCTTAGAAATTCAAGAAACACCCTTGTTCAGCAGGTCATCGGTAACATAGAAAAGTACATTTATATTAGAAATCGAAACGTTCCTGAATGTTCGAACAGGACTTACAATTGATATCAACCTAGGCACCGAACCTATCCATGGCGAGAGACAAATAATCTCAACTGCAAAACCCGCAAAGTAACTGCTTGTCTTGTAAAAAAAGAGGTGATTAGAGAAAAGCCAGGAGCGATGTGATAGGATGTAATCATAAAAGGACACGCCGCATTCTTAGAAATTCGACGAACGCGCTTTGACAGCCTGAGGAACAATCAAGGCCGCGCTGTGGTCTGAAGGTTTTATAACTTCCTTCAGCGGCACGGCGCTATCCAGCATTATCAGAACGAACTTCGTGCCTGGAGGGTGATAGCAACAGTGGTCTTTGATTCGTTATCATCCAATGAGAGGTCGATGAACCAATTGGCGGTGTCATTGGTTTACTTCCGTCTGTTTCGTTTAAATCGCTGTTGATTCTGTTGGTGGTGGTGCTGGTACTAGGCGATCTGGGGGTCATAGACTTGGGGGATAATTGGCGGTGGTCATTCAAAAGGGATAGGGGAGAGAGCCGAGTCCTGATGTTACATGGGCTGATCCTTGCTTTCAGAATCAACGGCCGACGATAGCGTGCTACTGGTAACCATTCCCAAAGCATTCTCTCTTTGCTCGCGAACATACCCTCTCTTCAGGCAGATCGTGGCGAAGATGGGGTATAGTGTCCCTCGAGTTGGCGCGAAGGTGCTTGTCAAATTCGAGGGTGTCCTCGACGTAGTTTGCTTTGAGGGAAATAAGCTCTCCTGCATGAAACTCTATCATATAACATCAACCAAAAGCAGCGAATAGTACTGCCCAACACACCGTGAGGCCAACGACTGAATGATTTCGGGGATGAGAGAAGAAGGCCACGGAAATATTGATTAGAATTTGTTCAGTGGGTGGCTCATCATCCTCCGAGCAGGCGTATACGATTCCGTGGTTGGCTTTGGTCTCGTTCGACAGGCGTAGTGCATCTCGCTGTCTATTTTCCTCTGCGAGTTCTTGTTCGCACAGCTATTTCTCTGTGAAAATGGGGGGAATATGCGAAGCATATTGTGGGTTCGGTTGGACATCAAGGGAGAAGTCGGCTGTTGAGATGGATAATGTGGGAAGTCGGTGGCGTTGCTGTGACGAAGGTGTAGAGGAACTGTAACCAGATGGTCTGTAACCAGATGGTAGTGGATGGAAGGGGGAATGCTGGATGGTTTGACGATAGCGGCATGAAGAGAAGCGGAGCGACAGGTGCCCTATTCGGAGTTTTGGGAACGTCGTTCTTCGAAATACAACCTCTTCAAAATACACCCTCCCAATTCTCGACAGTGCCGGCGATGCGGGATTGTCAATGACATTGCACCAGAAAATAGTCCGGCTTCCCGTCGCAGTTGCTCTTGGTTGGCGGGAACAAGAGGCAATGGCAGTCGTTGACCGCCGAAGAGGGCAGGTACTCGAAGAGTTCGGCGTGAATCAACCAGCCTTTTCACCATGGAAATTGGGTGGACGACACTGTTCAAAAAGGTGGTTAGGAGGCTCGATACTGGGCACGCAAATGCAAGATAAGAACATACAATTACGACATGTTTTCCATGCTGGTCACTATTGAGGGGCGGCCTCAAGAGGGAATACTTAGGAACTGAGTGGTATTAATGAAGGGTATTGTGTATTTAGCTGCCGCTGACATCGGGTGGGTTGCGTGGGGTTATCCTGCATGACGAGGGAGCAGGTGGGAGTTGAATGGGTTGTTGAGTGCTGTGGGAATTTGTGGGATCACCGCAAACGAGCTTCTGCCCTAGCCGCAAGGTCAAGTAATCATCTGCTTTCAGCTCGGACACGAGTGAACGACCAAGAGAGGGGGACATGACCGCATCACGTTGGGAGAACCAGTGAAAGATGATAGTGGCTGAGTCAGCGTCGTTCATCGTTCCCTCCGACCAGGTTAAAAACTGCAAAGGGCACCAACATATTCGGCTACTCAGGCTGCGCGTTGCATGCCATTTTGGCTATTACTCGTGCTAACCTTCATCCTGCAGCATTTCTCGAACAAATTATGCCCGCTACAACTTAGCCAATTCCAACGACGCCCAACTCCACCGTTCTCGGTATTAACCATCGCAGGGTTCGATTAGTGGTCTTCATATTGAAGCGTTGAAGTTCCCAGATGACCGCAGAGTCATTCTATTGTAAGTTCGGTTTTGCCCCATAGCAAATTAATGAATGCTTGGAGACTAAAGATTCTTTCTGTTAACCAAGTGAGGCTACTCTTCTTGAAAGAAACCTATTTTATCAGGTGCGCTATAATCTCTCACCTGCCTTGCGGATTTTAACACTGATTGCTTTAGGATTAGATTAGAAATGGAAGAATATGTCGACGAATGAGAGGTTCCAGCCAGAAGTAGGCCCTGAGCCAGGAGAACCAGAATCTCAAGGACAAAATGCAACGTGTGCCGCATACCATTTTGATTATCATTCTTTCTGACTGTCATCGTGCAGCCAAATCTCAACCAAATTCCCCTCTGGACAATTTTGGTCGATTCCAAATTTCCAGTACTCGTCTCTTCCCACAAGTCCCTCCAACTATCTATACCACATGTCTACCAACAACGGCCTTAACAACTCCGCCTGCTAAAGCATATTCGGCTTGGGTATTCTCGCTTGACGACGGAACATCCCTCCAAGAATCTTACTCCCTCTGAAAGACAGAGACAGACGTCTTCCACTCTCCTCGTCTCGACGCCCGCAACCTAGCAGAGCTCACACTCGCCCAACTGCATGGTTTGCATCATTAGCAAGGGTTATCGTGATTCACCAACAGATCAACATTGCCAACCTGTCAGAGAGGTTGAATCGCAGGAGGGAGTCAAGAATTGGATTGCTAACCTCGAAGATCCCAAGATCGATTTGGAGAAGGTTCCTTTCTCATCCCGCTTCTTACCATTAGAACCTCGTCGGACGACCTGTACCCCCCCGTACCAATTCGCTATCGAAAAGACACGTTAATTGATTGTATGGACACAAGTTGAAGCGACGTTCAGGCCAGGGCGCCGCCGAACAACTCCCACAACCTACTTCAAGCATATGGAGTTCATTCGCCGTGACGGCTGCAATGGGTTTGAGGAGACTCGTACAAAGATTTATCCGATGCAACACCATCCAGTTCGTGCAATTGTTGAGTATGTATGATCATGAAATTATTTACATGCACGTTTCTGGTGTTCACTGGGTTTGTGAACTCTGCAATCTTGGATCTCGCTGATGTCCATGGCTGAGAACATACCAAGCCTGCAACTTGGTCGTGAATCCTTCGGCTAATAACGGGCGAAAAGGGACGACCAGACGGGGCATTGAACATTTTCCGTGCCCTTCAACAAGGCGTAAGGAGGTAGAGAGGTTCTCAAGTCGTGGTTGACATCTGACCCTAACCCTAGAACGGGACAACCTTGACCTCGACAACAACAGCCAACCTAGTTCGATACGATGTATGATCTCTTTCTGTCCTTTTCACCACATACTCATGCTAAATCACGAACCAGCGATGCCCTCTGGGCAGTCGTACTTTGACATTCCCTCCACAACCAGTTCGTTTTTTCCGACATATTCTTTTCGGGCCCTGGACTGATTAAAAAAAACAGATACATCCCAGACTCTCCCGACACGTTCTATGCGAAAGTACAACCTCTTTCTTCTGGCTCTGCCCACGCGCTGCCGTCCCCCAACACCTCCCGTCTCCGCCGGAGCACCGCTCAGCCATTTCCCAATCCCAAGCACCCACCCAAACTCTGCCTGACTCTCAACCCACGGAAGCTAACCCACGAACGGCCATGTTCGGCGACTCACGTGCCAGGTCCTCAGGATCGCAGAGAGGGTACGGAGCAGGCGGTGGCGGAGGTGGCGGAGGAGGTCGACGCAACTTCGTCGCAGACTCCTTCAACGTCGACGATGCCTTTTGACATGCTCCAATTCCCTAACGATCGAGAACGCGATCGAGAGAGAGATATGGGTAGCCATCTCAGCGTGATACCCGAGGATGCCAGTGTGCAAGGCATGAGTCCTGCTCGCAGTGGGACGCCCATTGGGCCAGCAGCACCTGTGCCACCATGGATAACGAATCCTCCCGTTGACTATGCGCGAGAGGAGAGGAGCGGCGGTGTGGAGGGTTGGAGGTCAGGTGTTGTACGTGTTCTTTTTCTCGTCCCTTTTAATTATATTTATTGATTTTTTTCTTTCTTGTCAACTTAGAACACACCCAGTGGCCCAACTCCAGGCCCTGGTCCTCGGGCAGGGTCAACTGTTAATATCCCCCAGGGCCTGTATGGAAACCTGAACCATCCAACTCACTCAAACCAGGATTTGCTCAACCCGGCTGTTCCAAGTATTAGTCGAAGGCCGTCTAATGAAAGCAATGGGTCTTATGAAATCCGTATCGAACCTCCTGTGAGTGTTCAACATCCCATCCTTTCTTCGTTACACACGAACACAAACTAACCTCAGTTACTTTCCAGTCTCGTCCACGGATCAACAAGAATATATGCCAGACCCATCAGGCGCCTTTTTAACTACATCTGCACCTCCTCCTCAACAGCAGCAGCAGCAGCAGCACCACCACCACCACCACCACCAGCCCCAACAGCAGCAGCAACACCAAACATTTATTCTGCCTATTCGAGGACTCGCCAGTGGCGCATCTACAGTGCCCAATTCCCCAGTCGTTCTCGACGGGCTCCTCCCACCCAACTTCATCCCACAAACGCTAACCAATTCACGTGGTGTGTCGACCCCTATCTCACGTTCATCCGGTCTACCCAGCATGGGCACGCACAGCGGGATGAGCAGTTATCCCAGGAAACCCGCCTCCCGTGTTCCCGAGCAGCGGCCCGCCCCCCCGGGTAGGTGTACGGCAACCCATTGGCACAGAATCATAGGGAGGAACAGTCTCAACCACAGCCACCACTGGCGTCGCCTGGGTGGGGCAATAAACCGTTTGTGACTGGTGGTGCTTCGCCTGCATGGCCGAATAAACAGTTTGGAACTCCTAGTGGTGAGGGTGGGGGTGGTGCGCCTCCTTCGCCTTCGTGGGCCAGGAGTGCGTCCTCGCCCGCTGCTTGGGGTAATGACAACGCATTCGGAGCTCCGGGCGTCAGCGGCAGCGCAAGTGGTGGCGGTGGCTTATCCTCGCCTCGCGGATGGGGCGGTGCCAATCAGCCATTCGTACCATCCGGCGTCAGTAACAGTGCAGGGGGTATGACACCCGCCACGGCGACTCGTAACCTCCCTGGCTTCGCAGGAAGCGGCACCGGTTCCCTTGCCGGTCGGTCTGGGGTGCCAATCTATGGCCCGCCTCTCAGCGGTGGTGGTGGCACCCCTCTTCCTGTTCCTGCGCCTCTACCCAGCAGCGGCTTTGGTGCGCCCTCGAGCCCGATGATGATGCCTGTGCCGACGGTACCAACTTATGGGGATGACGAGGACGATGGAGCGGATAGGTTCGATCCGATGACGGAGGAGAATACACGGTTGAATGCAACGGTTGGGAGGGGTGTGGTGGATGTGCCTAGTGGTAGTAGTGCGCCTCCGAAGAAGAAGAAGAAGAAGCGAGGCTGAGTGTGCATGGATGGGTGTGCAGTGGTGAGATTGGGTGGTGATATTGGGTTTCTGTTCCGTTTCCCCCTTGTGTGCGTTCTTCCGCTTTGGTTGGTCTTTCTTGGGATGGATAGACCTGTTTCGGTGCTTTATTTACTTTCTGAGTCCGCTGATTATTTGCTTTTTCTTTTTCTTTATCATCATCCCGTTTCTCTGCGGCTGTATCTTTGATTTTCACATATTCACTTGTTGTTGTGATACCCTCATTTTTCTGTACACACTCTAGATATCAAAGGATACGTTTTAAAACCAATGCACAAACGTTAATTCTGAGTAAAGGATAAGATGTACTGGTGTGTGTAGAGCGACATATATCAACACCTATTATATGACTCGGAGGTACAACTGCGTACCCAAATATACCTGGCAAGT
>Ga0307513_10004090_pt1 | contig 19547 bp, 20 predicted proteins | sample 15_EM_MG_FD_202174 | JGI IMG/M metagenome (GOLD analysis project Ga0307513, IMG submission 202174) | Populus trichocarpa ectomycorrhiza microbial communities from riparian zone in the Pacific Northwest, United States - 15_EM | ecosystem: Host-associated > Plants > Roots > Unclassified | place...
TGTAAACAACCTGTTTAACGAAATATAGTGGTGAGCGGTGGCGATTCGATTCAAAGTAAAGATATGCTACATACCGAATCGTACCCTGCTGGGAGGGCCGTGACATGGCTCTGAGTGCATACATCCCAAATTTTTCCAAGGATGACTTTCGTGAGGATCATGGCTCCGGTACCTCCCATATAACCCGATGCCCTACAAATTATGGATTAACCGGCAAGAATAAACTGATTGAGCCGAGACTAACTTTTGGGGTGAGGAGGATGAGTATATTCCCCGCCCAAAACTAGTTTATGGTATCTTCAAATGCGTTGCAGGCGACAAAATCAAGAAAGCACTTACCACCCGTTTCCAGCCAGACTCGTCTTAAAAGAAGTCCTCAAAATGGAACATAGAGCACAACTGCCGGTGCAGAGCTTGGTGTTTCCATTCGCCCCAAGAGTACAGCTCCGCTTCGTTCCATGGTATCTAAATACTTCGTTCCCGACTCGCTTTCTGATGAACAGGATTTAGAAAATGAATCAAGAGACCAGAGATAGGCTCACTTGTAGGCGTCATAGGGTTGCAAGAAAGTTTTGTTTTCGATGATCTTGTAGATGTGCTTAATCGCTGATGTACCGCCAGCAGTTGTGAATTTTTTTTCCACTGGGGGTAACTTCACTGTAAGCGACGACAAATCGGAAAGGAGAAGGAGTGCCCACCCATTGTGTATGATGCATGGCCTGGCGGAACTTCAAGCAGAAGCGGGGTCGATTTCACAGAAATTTCCTTGCAAGTCTTGCCACACAAATGATAACTCTTATGTTTGGGTCGACTCTTGCACAAAAGGCAAGCCACTTTTGCGCTCGCTTTACAGGTATCGCCACACTGGTTGTGCCCACTAACTTTCGGGCGGCGGTGGCAATACTAGGAAATTAAAGCTTAGCACCAGACCGCGATACAGACGGTATCAGAGCCTAAATAACTCACATTACACATGTTCGCGTCCGGTGGGCCATTGGTAAACAATTTCTCTGTACACTTTGCTCCGCATGTAACGTGTTTGCCATAGCAAGGGCTGACCTTGCAAACCTAGAGGGTTGACGTTCAAGATGAGACAGATCGAAATGTCTTTGATTTCACACACCACACATGGATGGGAAGGTCGCGGAGGGGCATACTGTACTCGTGGAGGACCAGAAGAATGATGGCCTCGAGGATAGTAATGTGGTTGTGGGTAACGTGGTTGGGGATGCTGATATTGTGGTGCAAAACCGCCAGGCATAGGTTGCGGAGGATCTCTACTCGTGCGCGATGAGGTAGATGGAGTACCTCCCCTACCACGACGGGAGCCAAGATATGAGGAGGAGCCACCACTACGCGGCGCCGGGGGAGGTGGCGGGGACGTATGCTGATTGAGAGCAGTTTCCAGCATCCCGGCGCAAGTCAATCCACAAGTTGGGTATTTTGTCCCACCTTTTGAATATGGCGGGCGCCTGCGGCAGACCTAGGTTCGGTATGAGCGTCTGCAGTTGATAGTTATTCCATGATGGGACGCACGATGCACACATCGATCCCAGGTTGATAGGAGGACGATAAATCTGGTTCATCGTCAAGACCATACAGAGAAAGATTGTCATCGTCCACATCCTCAAACTCGTCATCTGTAAGACTATCGACATAGCTCCGTGTTAGTAACGGCGCCGGTTGGCTATGAAGGAGGGACATGGGTGATGGCAAGATGGAATATCCTAACTTGAAGCGTGGGCAACTTGAGGCGCCTGTTGTGGGAGAATGACAAGATAATATTAAGATCTAGAGGGCAATGTAGCTGTGTTCTCTGTGCAGGGACTCCGCAAACCAACTCTTTCGTAATGATAAGCAGTACACGATCCAGAACTTTGTTTCGGAATCCATGGAATTAACGTGTTGTATCGAATCAAGATGTGCCAGGCAAGTTCACACTGAAGAGTCATCGCACTGCCGCAGTTGAGTCAAACCGTGTCAAACCGCAAAAAATGACATTACTTAGCTTACATAACGCTTCTCTTAACTCCTTGACTCCTAACTCTCGACTTCAACGATGTGTGGCCGCTTCTCTCTTAGGTTGAACGTAGGCTTCAATGCTGGTTCCAACTTGAACAGAAAATGAATAAAGTATTACTCTCAGCGCGATGAAATCCAGCAACTGCCAGGCCACAACATCGACATCGAAGAATGGGAAGACGAGGAAGAGTTCGTCCCGCGTTACAATATCGCACCGCGTACCCAAGCTCCCGTCATTCGCAGACGAGGAGCACCTGGGCCCTCTGGTTCTGCCCCAGGTTCTACCAGCGTTCAAGCCAAGAATCCTAATGCTCTGATCATGAAAACCATGAAGTGGGGCCTCGTCCCGCATTGGAGTAAGTTCGAAGACAAAACGTTGAACACAACCAACGCGCGTTCCGAAAATCTCGTTGAAGGGGGTGGTATGTGGGCTAGCATTAAGGGCAAAAACCGATGCGCCATTCCATGTCAAGGGTATGGTTTATTGCACGAGACCGACGCCTCTACTGAGTTGCTCGGTTACATTTCATGAAATTCACTATTTCACTACCACTTCTAGGTACTACGAATGGTTGAATAGAGGAAAAAGCAAGCTCCCCCACTTCACGAAGCGTAAGGACGGAAAACTCTTACTCATGGCCGGACTCTACGACTCGGTCGTCCTTGAAGGCCGCACCCTATGGACCTTCACCATCGTCACTACAGACGCGAACAAAGAGTTCTCATGGCTGCATGACCGCCAACCTGTCTTTCTCTCCGACGGCGACGCGTTGGACCGATGGCTAGACACCTCATCACAGATGTGGACTCCGGAATTCAGCAAGATGGTGCGGCCCTACAGCGACACAAACGTCCCACTCGAATGGTGCGTGTCACTCCATTCAAGTCATAAAAATCTGAAAGATTCTATTCACATATCTCGCAGCTATGCCGTACCCACAGAGGTAGGCAAAGTAGGAACCGAGTCCCCATCTTTCATCGAACCCATCACAAGCCGGAAAGACGGCATCCAAGCTATGTTCTCGAAGCAGAGGCAGAACTCACCGACCAAGTCCCAGCCTACCGTCGCATCCCCCACCAAACGAAGACGCGAATCAAGTATAAGCCCCTTACCAGAAAAGGTTGACCACCGGTCATCGGCTTCTTCGCAAGCGACTACAGCTGGAGGCTCTTTTCAGAGTAAACGCCTCAGATCAGGTGATAAAGACATCGACAAGTCGAATAAACCAGACAATGTTCGTCTTTCGCCCATAGTCCTACGTACTTACCGGCCCCGTTCTGAATTCAAGTAACTTTTTCCAGGCAAAGACTCGAACGACACTTGCTAAAGAACTGACCAAGGAAGATTCCAAAACCACTGCCAAGACTCCAGTTTCACCATCCAAAAGATCTAGAAAGACGGCCAAAGCTAAGGTGAGTCTTTTACTCCCCAAAAAAAGTTCGGTGTCGATGTTTCTTCTTGTAGGCTGCAGGCAATCCCAAAATCAGTTCCTTCTTCGGCAAAACATAACATCGATTTCGTTGGACTCAAATTTGTATCATATATGCGATATAGTTAAACCCGCGTCTTGCTTTCGTGGTTGGCAAGGTTCTATCTTTCTAGTATATTAACTTCGTACAGTCATCCACCGGCTAATGATACACCACTCCCTAATGATACACTTTTGTTACATTAATAACTTCCTCAAAAATGCATATTTTTTCATGAAATAAATTTTTCTTAAAACCTTGACTTCTTTTCTATCAGTAGTTAAAATATGAGAAATATTGGACAGATTTCAGGCAAGCTGCATCTTGTTCAAAAGTTGAATTTTTGCGGAATTAGCCGAGAACACTTCCACCACCGAATGATACACCCATGTTTTGGGAATTTCTCGACAGGAACACCTCCAAATTTCCTGAAATTTGGAAGGAATGAACTACTTATATGATGAAGATTTACTCTGTATTTATTGTAGGGAAGCAATGCCCCCTTATATTTAAATTTGACATTTAAATTTTCAGTGTATCATTAGCCAGTGGAAGACTGTAGTACATGTTCCTTTGATGACCCAAAAATATAATGGGGGTTGTTTGTCTAATATACGACCGGACCGCCAGTTCGGTAAATCAGGTACCCTGATGCGAGGGCTCACGGATGTTCTGGGCGCATCTCACATCTCGCATTTCGCATTTGATGGGCTTATATAACATACATTTAAAAGTCTGCTGTGACTTCTTGTGACGAACGCGCTTGACGTGTCATTCCTTTTGTACGGCGACATCACATTTGCTCGTTTTAAAAGCCACTCCTGCACACTTGTTTAACAGTTTACATTAGCTATTATGCCCCGAGGAGCCTGAGAACAATGATCTTGAGGTCTTTTTGTAGACTTGGAGTTGACTTAGAGGCTCTAAGCGGACTCTTATGTAAATCACTACTACGAAAGAGGCTAGGTGCTCCACTCTTTCCCAGGCCACCCAGTTGATTGGCTTGCCTCATGATCCCTCCACAGTTTTCACAGCTAAACTTCTTTAATTCTGGCCAAATTTGCACAGTTTTGACTGGGTGAACCTTGATTCATATTAACATAAGTAATAGCAGGTAATTCTGCACCTAATATCCGCTCACAGATGTCTAGATACACTCAAAAAAATTCAATTGTAGGAAAGATATATTAAGACTATTTTTGTGCTTCTATTTTGAAGCAAAATGCGCATTTTGCGTTGCAGGAGAGTATCACTGTCACGTGGTGTGTCATTAGCCTGTATGCAAACGCCTATAAAACATCTATCTCATGTTTCTCCCTCGAGTGCTCTTTTTATTGATAATTGTTTCAATGATGATTATTCGTCGCGCCTTTTCCACACAAACTCTCTTTACTAGTACCGATGATGAATCCTATGTTTTCAAGTGGCCCATTCGGAAAGTGGCCATTATCGGGGCAGGACCAGGGTGCGTCTCTACAATTTCCAACAACTCTTTTCTGCTGATCAACAAATGTCCCTTAGAGGAATGATCGCCTACAGAGAATTCACTCAAGCGGGGTTCGATGTGCACGTTTTCAAACGAGATAGTCTCCCTGGTGGGAACTGGCATTACACAGCAGAAGTACCTGACAAGGTGCCAATCCCGAACGCAGAGATATCTGTGGGCGACTATATCCCTTCCCTCCCTCCAGAAGATGCAACGTTTCCTTACAAGGAAAATTATTATGATGCTGAGGCAAGGGAGATTTTGCGAGGGCATCATGCCTCGAAACCTGTTTGGGCCAGCTTGCAAGTTAATGGTCCAGCTGTAAGTGTGTTGAGTGTTTGTTCTTCTCTTCATCTCTTCTAATTTCTTGGCCATGCAGCCCCTTCAACAGGTGAGCCCAGAGTCTTTGTTGGATCCTTACTGTCATTTCATTACCTACCCACGCCCTTGAGATCCCTGAATTTCCCTGGCCGGCGGGGACACCCTGGGGTGAGGTTATTCGTTTCCCTTACCCATCATTCCATTCACCTCTATGCAGAGCTGTCTCATCAACAGCTAGCGAAGTACTTTCACGCCTTTGCTTCTTTCCTTGGTATGAATATTAATGATGATAATCCTAGGGTTTCCTACAATACGCGCGTTGAACTTGTTGAGAAGCAAGTGGACGACAAGGGGAAGGAGGCAGGTTGGACATTGACACTCAAAGAGCTCATCAAGACCGGAACAGGGTCTGTAAAGGCTGTATGGACTCGTGCGGTTAGTAAGATCAAGCTATAAACATATCCTGGTGCTGACCTATCTCATTTTCATGGTAGGACTTTGATGCTGTTGTCATTGCAACAGGGCGATTCAATGCACCCAACATGCCTAACATTCCCGGCTTATCTAAATGGGGGGAGATTTTTCCTGACCAAATTATTCACTCGCGCCAGTATCAACATCCAGAGCCCTTCACCAATCGAACTGTCCTTTTGGTCGGTGCAGGGGTAAGGATACTACTACTCTGCTGCCCGCCTTTGAACTGGATTCTGCAGGAGAGTGGCATTGGGATTTCCCATGATATACATACCTTCACTCAGAAGGTGTTCCACTCAGTGCAAGTAAGTCAACAAAGATTTCTTTTCCTTAAACCGATGGTCTAACCTCTGCGTCAGTCCCACACAGCGACTGCACCCCATATCAAACCCGAATTCTCTGTCACAAGTTTGCCCCACAATATTTCGATCATCCCTGAGATTAAACACTTCCTCCCTCCAACTCGGGATATGCAAACAAGCCAGATCGAATTAATAGATGGGACTGTGAGATTTTCCTTCTTGACCATGAATCCTCTCACATTATCATATAGATCATTACCGGCATCGATTCCATCGTATTTGCGACAGGTTTCCTCTATTCTTTTCCGTTTCTTCCACAGTACCACAACTCATCTATTCGAAACAATGAGACTGGGCCCCCACATCTCCCACAGCCACTTGTCACAGATGGCACTCATATTCGGAACCTTTACCTAGACATGTTCTATATTGAAGAACCCACACTTTGTTTTGTCAATAGTGAGCCCTCAATTCTCATTGTTGTCATGGGCTCATTTCTTCTTTAGTGAATAATGAAATACCATCCTTTATTTATCCAGAATATATCACTGTTGCTCTTTCCAAAGTCTGGAGTAACAAAGCCAAGTTGCCTGCGAAATCTGGTTTATGGTGTTGGAGCCAGAAACATGTTAAGGACCTAGGAGGGTACTCCAAGTATTATCAGTTCTTCGGTTATAAGAAAACAAACGGCAAGTCCTAGTTATGTCCGACTTAGCCTTCAAGGTCGCTAATCACTGAACAGAGATGATCCGTTTCTTTGTGGGCTGGTTAAACGAGGCAGCTGCAAAGTATGGCGGATGCCAGGTACTTCTAATGCTTATTGTCATCTGCTTTTACTGATGGAATTTGCAACAATAGGTTGCTGGCATGAACCCAGAGTAATTATCCATTTAATATGTTATATTTATCCTTCATTGACCCATTTATTTAGTCATGCTCAAATATCACGTTTCTGGTATCTCAGATTCATCGCCGATAAGGACTCGAAAATTATGGACTTTGTATACAATGATTATTGGTGACGATATATAGGATATTCCAGCAGATACTAGTAGTTTTATTCACCAGAGGACATCGCACAGATGCTGACAATGAACCTCAAATGTGTGGTGTGGGAAGATGGATTCTAGGAAGGACAAAGAATTCTACTCGATCGACGATAGGGTCTATCAGCTAATTTTATGACTTAGTTTACAGTACCTAAGGTATAACTGACTTGGTTCTCTCGACTTCAAGCCAGCGCCACTCCTCTCTTAGGTTGAATGTAGGTTCTTAATGCTGGTCCCAACCTGAACAGAAAATGAATAAAGTATTATCCTCAGCGCGATGAAATCCCAACTACTGGGCCATAACATCAACATGGAAGAATGGGAAATCGAGGTGTTCGTCCCACGTACAATATCGCACCGTGTACCCAAGCTCCCGTCATTTGCAAACAAGGAGCACCTGAGCCCTCTGGTTCTACCAGTGTTCAAGCCAAGAATCCCAATGCTCTGATCATAAAAACCATGAAGTGGGGCCTCATCCTGCACTGGAGTAAGTTCAAAGACAAAACATTGAATACGACCAATGCACATTCCGAAAATCTCGTTGAAGGGGGTCACAGTGGTATGTGGGCCAGTATTAAGGGCAAAAACCCATATGCCATTCCATGTCAAGGGTACGATTTATTATTCAAGACTGACTGAGTCGCTCGGTTTACAATCCATGAAAATAACTACCACTGGCAGATACTATGAGGGGCTGAATAGAGGGAAAGCCGGGCAAGCTTCCCCATTTCACAAAGTGCAAGGTCGGAAACTCCTAGTTATGGCCAGACTCTACGACTCGGTGGTCTTTGAGGGCCACAGCCTCTGGACTTTTGCCATTGTCACTACAGGCATGAACAAAGAGTTCTCATGGCTACATGACCGCAAATCTGTCTTCCTCTCTGACCAGGATGCATTGAACTGGTGGCCAGACACCTCGTCACAGACGTGGACTCCGGAACTCAGCAAGATGGTGTAGCCCTACAGCGACACAAACGTCCCACTTGAATGGTGTGTATTGCTTCATATAAAAATCTGAAAGGTTCTATTCACGTACCTCACAGCTATGCCACACCCACAGAGGTGGATAAAGCAGGAATCGAGCCCCATCCCTCATCGAGCCCATCACAAGCTGGAAAGATGGCATCCAAGCCATGTTCTCTAAGCAGAGACAGAACTCACCAATCAAGACCCAACCTACCCTCGCATCCCCCATCAAATGAAGGTGTGAATCGAGTATTAGTCCATCACCAGAGAGGGTTGACCAGGATATTGCAGCTTTCATGGCAATTTTCTTCCCAAGTTCAGAGGACGACGATTCCACATGACCGGAGAATCGTATAGTGTGAGCCTAGCCAGTTAACTTTCTCATCACCATTAACATTCAACTGTGAATAGGGTTGATATATCCCACTCTTCGCTTCTGCAGTATATAGCCAAAACCCTGAGCTTATCGGGGCAGGATGGTCGCCAATCAATCTTGTCTCTGTAATGAATGGTACCACATAATCTATTTACTTTACAGTTTTTCTCAAATTCCTTCTATCCAGGCAATGGTTTCGCTGAACCGCACTCAATGTTGCTATCTTACTACGACATGCTATGTACTAGTATATCTGACCCACCAGTCATGGATATTGCTTGAGGATTTTCGTTCATTTGCTAAGTGCAAAGGCCAATCACCTCATTACTGGTGCGTGCGTGTGCATAATGTCGGAGATTTAATTTTGGTGTTATAACGCAAGCGGAGTTATAACGGGCATTATAGGGCATTAACGGATTTCGTGCAATTTCATGCCATGGTTTTCTGGTCCTGTGGCAGCGCAAAAAATTGCAGATGGCTACGCGAAGTCATTTATAATTAATGCAGAATAGTAATTTTTTATTTAACATGCGGAAAGTTGGGATATATTTACTTTTACTTTTTGTGCTAATGCGTTGGGCATCAGCAACCTGTCAGTTTACTTTTCGCTTGTCCTCGCTTTTTGACTTTTTTGCCCAGTTTCGGCAAGGTGAGAAAAGCTAATATACATAATAACAGTACATACGACCAGCACACGCTGGTGGGGGAATTGAGTAAAAAGTGGTCGCGTTTATATAAGTAAAAGGCCTCAGGGTTAGTTCACTAGAATATTCCATTAGCACCATCAATCGGAACAAGTCGGAGCAGTGGAATATTCTGGGAGCTTCTAGCAAGCTAACCCTGAGGCCAGCCAATTATATAAAGGCCACCGTTCTGTGCACTTAATTCCCCACTAGTATCTGCTAGTCGTTGTCTTAATAGTTATTAGTTGGTAGATTAAATATTATAATTTATTAGTAATGCTACGGATGAGAGCAGGTAGCTTTTTGGAAATCGATACCGGGCTTTTTCCACTTGTCGCTTTCACGCTTTTTTACGCTTGCTCCCGCTTGTACAAGTGGAAAAAAGCAAAATGACAGACTACTGATGCCCTGGTCGGCAGGGACATTTCTGCATATCTCAATGCCCTGTCTATTTGGGTTCTCCTCGGCGTCGACCCTCACTCAATTCACTCCCCTTCTCATCCTGCTTTGTGCTAGTCGGTAGCTCCTTCACCCTATCACATGACCAGCTCTGCACATCGCATCTGCACTTGCTGCACTCCTTGAGCGCGACATCTATGTCCTGGTGTATGTGGGCACGTATGACTTGCGTACGACTGGATGTGTAATTGGATCGGGAATGAGCGGCAGACACTTGAGCTGGAGTGGACACGGAGATTTCGCGGCAGAGTAGCTACGGGAGTGGCTAGTAGAAAATGAGCGAGTGGGACTGACACGCGGGCATGGCGGGCTAGTTGTATGCGACGATAGAAGGCGCAGGCCACATGGTGGGTGTAACATTGGTCATTTGTTGGGCTAATGATTCGGATCTTTGTGCAGGTGCTGTATGATAAGCCCGAGGAGGCATTGGCGCTAGTTAATCGGTGGATGCAAGATACTATCGAGCTATAGTGCTGGGGCCGGTTGTGTGGAATATTGAGAAGAATATCGGAAATTTCAAATTGTGAACTCAGTCTCCCCACCGATGTCTCATTCCTCTCGATTGCCCACAATCATACCTCGATACCCTCATGGATTCCGGCTATCTTCTGTCAACAATATCGTAAACTCGGCATCCAGTTGGATGATAGAGAAAGTTCTTCTGGAATTTTTAGATAGCACTTTTCTGCAATGCGCATTCCCGCATTCCATAACTTCCCACTACCTTGAAAGAGAATGGCGCCGATCGACCTACAGTGGTACGTATGGTCTAATCTTTTTGCGCGAGTACCTCATCGTCGGACACACCATGACGCAGATCGACTTCTCCCTCGCCACGCTTCTGGAATTGGTCTCCCACTTAGGTAACACTGATGTTTTGCAGCAGGGCATTAACAAATAATAATACACCATGACAGTGGCTGGAGTTAAGTATATTGTTCGAGTTAGGGTAGGGGTTCCGAGACGTGGGTAGTTTTTCTTTTTTTGCAACACCTATCAGAGAATAGATTATAGCACAATCGGCTATGCCCCGAACTGAGAGTTCAACCTGTGATGTACCTTGGACATACCCAAAGAGGGCAAAAGGGACCCAGTTCAGGAACGCGCTAGATCCTGCTGGATATGACAACGGAGATATGAGTTCGCCGTGGTGAGAGCTCCCGAGGTGCATCGATGCATCAAAGGTGGTACTCGAGGAAATCAGTTGATCAATGGCACTTTGATAAGGATTTCATTCCCCATCATGACTTGCTATGATGCTGCATTGATGCATTTGTAAAACGTCTGGTCTCCCTGGATTACATAGGGGGGAAACGTTCACACGTGGTGGCGTTTGTTCTGGAAGGAGTGGAAGCGCATATGACCTGCCAAATTGAATAGTTTCAATTGTTCCATAACTTCCATTGTTCGGATATGTCATACTAATACATTGACGGAAATAATTAGAGGACGCCGACTGGTTAGAGACAAGGTTGAAGACCATTCAATATTACTCGCCGCAAGTTTGATTTGGTAACCAGACTGTTGGATGGTTGGGGAATGGGTGTTTTGCATAATTCCAACTTTTTCGCGAGTTGCTCGCTTAGACTTTCCCAAATAAGGGAGATTAAGACACAGGGGTCGGGAGATCCCAATGCTTGAAGGATATCTTGTACACTGATTCAATGGGTCAGACCTGTTGACCATCGTAGCACGATCCAGGAAAGGAGAGATCTAAGATATATTGAATAGATATCGTGGGCCATCTGAGGTATCTGGGTAAGCTGGTCAACCACATGAAAATGGTACATATTTGTGGAGTTGGACCGGCTCCAGCCAAGGGAGCAGTGGAAGAAAGAACGAACAGCAGTTAAGATTTCAATTCTTCAAAGTTTGGCTGTGGGAATTCACACGTGATCGCGCTCTAGGTATACACATTCAAGTTGCAAAGCACTGTATCGTTGCTGTATCGTCGTGGAAATTGGTTGGGACAATCAAGGGACAATGAAGCATAGGTATTCCTAGTCCGGCAGAATATTGGTACGGTACTGTCAATGGCAAGCCGCCGATCTCGAGCGATGCACGTGTTGGTGAAGGTCACTTAGTAATGTATAAAAAGGTCGGCTCCATCCAATCCTACCAATCCTAGCTTAACTTCCATGTTGAACACTACTCTGGCTAACAGCCGCTCGATTTTCCTGCGTGTCACTGACATTAGTACCACAGTTGTCATTTCGGTCTTGGCCGTTGTCCTCGCACTGCGTTTCTACCAAACGCGCGGTCATATCAGAACGACAAGGCTGAAAGGCCCACCAAGAGAGAGCTTCATCTATGGCATCAGTCAAGCGTTCATAGGGATGACGGACCGCAGTGGTCTCTATGCGGATTGGGCGAACACTTATGGACTTGTCTATCAGCTCCCGTGGACTCTGGGCACCCAATTCACCGTCTTGAGTGATCCGAAGGCACTCGCGCATTTTTTTGCACAGTCCTCTTGGAAGTATCATCAGCTACGGGAATTGAAATTGTTCACTAAAAAAACGGCAAGTGTTGTTGATCAATTCATACCCAGAGCGATTTGACGATGTTTCGCAGTTTGGGCATAGTTTGCTGATCACTGAAGGGGACGTGCACATGCGGTCAGTCTCCCGAAAAACTGTAATTGTTCGATTTATCAACTTTTTCTAGTCAACGGAGGGCCATGTCTCCGGCGTTCTCTAACTCAGCCATCCGTGATCTGGTACCCATTTTCTTGAATTCTGCATATGAGGTACGATCTCTCCCATGTCATGTCCAGAGCTCTTCTCCAGCGTGATGTTATGTTTAGTTAAAAGCAGCATGGGATGCATGTTTCCAGTCCGAAGAAACAGATACTCTGATCATCGAGGTGCAGGACTGGTAAGGCGCCCATCTCCTTATACGCTCTTCTCTTCCCGCTCATAGGACGTGCACAGGGTGAATCGTGTTTCGTGAGATATTGCCTTTAGGATGACTGAGAATAACTTGTTCATATCTATCCCTTGTCGCAGGCTTGACAGCATTGGGGAGGCTGGTTTCTCGCATCGCTTTGGTTCTATCAAAGACCGCATGTCACCCTTCATGGTGATGCTCAACAGTTTCGGGGACATTAAGCCTTCGTTTTTAGACAGACTAGGCCCCTTCCTGGCGTACACATTTCCCGATCCACTTGTGAGGATATCCGACGAGCGGAGAGAGAAAAATAAACAGCTCAACGACAGCATCAGAAAAATTGCCACTGATTTGTTAGCGAAGGCAGCCCGGGAGCAGGCATCGGATGCCATGAACAGGAATATCGATAGGTCGATGCTCGGCATACTGGGTATGTAAGAGTATAACCTTTGACACGGTTGCCGTTCTCCGACTGACTTGGCTTTTACTGCAGTCCGGTCTGCAAGTGCGATTCCCAGTAATCAAATGTCGCAAGATGAGATGGTGGCCCAGGTGTGTATATTTCCTTTTGTTAGGGCAGACGATTCCTTATTCGTCCCTAGATTGTATGATCTCCTGCGATGACCCTCATCATTCCCTGAACTGATTCTACTACTTAGCATCTGCTTATCACTGCTGGAAACGAAAACATGGCAGGTATATCCAGGATGTATTGTCTGTCACTTAACAGCTAAAGCTAACTTTGATTCCCAACGGCTCAGCCGTTTTAACAGTACGTGATTTCTATCAAGATCTCAGAGACCTAACGTCCTGTAGTGGGCCTTGATAGAACTGTCGTATCACCCGGATGTACAAGACACCCTTCGTGCCGAACTTGGCGATGAACTTGGGGCAGCAGACCCGAAATATGAACACCTCGTGGATGGCCTGCCATATTTAGATGCCTTTACGTCTGAGGTTCTCCGGCTTCATCCACCGCTTGACCAGTTCACGAGGGTGGTCAGTTCTGTCCTACTTGGTTCCATTTCATTTCATGACAATGATACAGGCAAGTGAAGATGATGTCATTCCACTCAGCCAACCTATTCAAACTGCATCCGGTGGAATGACCGACTGTATATCTGTGTCCAAAGGGACTTTGATTCGCCTTCCAATTGCTGCTGTCAACAAGTCAGTGCTGCTATGGGGTGAAGATGCATTAGAGTTCAAGCCACAGCGATGGTTGGATGGTCGAATGTTGGAGGGGGGACAAGGAGTACTTGCGGCGGAGATTCAGGGTTATCGACACCTGCTCACGTTCGGAGGATATGGACCGAGGACATGTCCTGGCAGGCAGTTTGCAGTGATCCAGTTCAAGGTGTGTCGGGTTAAATCATTCCGCTTGTATTGACTGCTTGTTGACCTCGCTTGCCATGTAGCTGGTTGTCTCGGTGCTCGTCCGCCACTTCTCATTTGCTTTTCCTCGTGGCCCCACGACGAAGGTTGTTAATCATATTGCCTTTGCACTTAGAGCTAGGGTAGATGGTGAGGAGGGCCCAAGGGTACCGCTCATTGTGAAGAATCTCAGAAAGTGAAGGTCTGATCCGAAGGGTGACAGCTCTCGTATCGTTCCTTTCTTTTTCGTCACTTATAGTCAGTCTGCCGTTTCTCCCAAATCAGTGGTTTATCCCAGCTTCAACACTGACATTCTACTGTTCAAAATCTTTGGAAATTTTCATTGTAAGTAATTGGAAAGTTCGAGAAAGAATTATATCCTGCATCAGAAGAAATTGGGTGTGGCGCATGCGGCATGATGCATGTCCGAATTTTACGTTTGGCATTTGCAACGTGTCCTTTAATTTGTTTGGAACGTGTACAAATAAATCTCGATCAGCGGATACATGGCTAAGAGCTGATCATGACGTTCGCTGTATTTTGGTGATTTCAAATTTCCTACATGAAAACGGGTCAGATAATTTATGATAGGTTGACAAGCTCCCTAACTATAATAGGTTGGATTTATTCAAATTCGTAAGTGCAAGAGTAAACAAAAGGCGTGAGTCTATCTTTTAGCTGTAAAACATCTATGTTTCGCCCTCGAGTGCTCTTTTTTTCGATAATTGTTTCAACGATTCGTCGCGCTTTTTCCATACAAACTCTCATTACTACCGATGATGAATCCTATGCCTTCAAGTGGCCCATTCGGAAAGTGGCCATTATCGGGGCAGGACCAGGGTGCGTCTCTACAATCTGCATCAGCTTTTTTACGCTGATCAACACGTCTCTTAGAGGAATGATCGCCTACAGAGAATTCACTCGAGCGGGGTTCGATGTGCATGTTTTCGAACGAGATAGTCTCCCCGGTGGGAACTGGCATTACACAGTAGAAGTACCTGACAAGGCGCCGATCCCGAACGCAGAGATATCTGTGGGCGACTATATCCCTTCCCTCCCTCCAGAAGATGCAACCTTTCCTTACGAGGAAAATTATTATGATGCTGAGGCAAGGGAGATTTTGCGAGGGCATCGTGCCCCGAAACCTGTTTGGGCCACCTTGCAATCCAGTGCTCCAGCTGTAAGTGTGTTGAGGGTTTGTCCTTCCCTTCACCTCTTCTAATTCCTTGGTCGTACAGCCCCTTCAACAGGTGAGCCCAGAGTCTTTGTTACATCCTTACTGTCATTTTCTTACCCACACGCGCCCTCGAGATCCCTGAATTTCCCTGGCCGGCGGGGACACCCTGGGGTGAGGTTATTCGCTTTTCTTACCCATCATTCCATTCATACCTATGCAGAGCTGTCTCACAAACACCTAACGAAGTACTTTCGCGCCTTTGCTTCTTACCATGGTATGAATAGTAACGACGATAATCCTCGGGTTTCCTACAATACGCGCGTTGAACTCGTCGAGAAGCAAGTGAACGACAACGGGAAGGAGGCAGGTTGGACATTGACACTCAAAGAGCTCATCAAGACCGGAACGAGGTCTGTAAAGGCTGTATGGACTCGTGCGGTTCGTAGGATAAAGCTATAAACATATCCTGGTGCTGACCTATCTCGTTTTCGTGGTAGGACTTTGATGCTGTTGTCGTTGCAACGGGGCGATTCAATGCACCCAATATGCCTAATATTCCAGGCTTATCTAAATGGGGGGAGATTTTTCCTGACCAAATTATCCATTCGCGCCAGTATCGACATCCAGAGCCCTTCGCCAATCGAACTGTCCTTTTGGTCGGTGCAGGGGTAAGGATACTACTACTCTGCTGTCCTCCTTTTAACTGGACGCTGTAGGCAAGTGGCGCCCAGATTTCCCGTGAGATACATACTCTCGCTCAGAAGGTGTTCCACTCAGTGCGAGTAGGTCAACAAAAAAAAATTTTCCCTTAAACCGATGGTTTAACATTTGCCCCAGCCCCACACAGCAACTGTAGTAGCCCACCACAACCCCGAATTCTCACTCAGAAGCCTGCCCCGCAATATTTCGATCATCCCTGAGATTAAACGATTCCTCCCTCCAACTCGGGATATGCAAACAAGCCAGATCGAATTAATAGACGGGACTGTGAGGCTTTCCTTCTTGACCATGAATCCTCTCACCTCATCGTATAGATCATTACCGGCATCGATTCCATCGTATTTGCGACAGGCTTCTTCTTTTCTTTTCCATTTCTTCCACAGTATCACAACTCATCTATTCGAAACAATGAGACTGGGCCCCCACATCTCCCACAGCCGCTTGTCACAGATGGCACTCATATTCGGAACCTTTACCTAGACGTGTTCTATATTGAAGAACCCACACTTGGTTTTGTCAATAGTGAGCCCTCAATTCTCATTGTTGTTATGGGTTCATTTCTTCTTCAGTGAATATTGGGGTATCGGCCTTTATATATGCAGAATATATCGCTGTTGCTCTTTCCAAAGTCTGGAGTAACAAGGCCAAGTTGCCCGCGAAATCTGGTTTATGGTGTTGGAACCAGAAACATGTTAAGGAGCTAGGAGGGTATTCCAAGTATTATCAGTTCTTCAGTTCTGAGAAATCAGACGGCAAGTCCTAGTTATGTCCGACTCATAGCCTTCAGGTCGCTGATCATTGGGCAGAGATGATCCGTTTCTTTGTGGGCTGGTTAAACGAGGCAGCCGCAAAGTATGGCGGACGCCAGGTGCCTCTAACTCTTATTGTCATCTGCTTTTACTGATGGAATTTGCAACAATAGGTCGTTGGTATAGGCCCAGAGTAACTATCCAGTCAACATGTTATATTTGTCTTTGGTTGATTCGTTTATTCAGTTATGCTCAGATAACAGAGATCTGGGGTCTCTCACGACTCGGAACCAGGATTGCTGATAAGGAATCGAAGATTACGGACTTTGTATACAATGATTATTGGTGACGGATATTCCAGCATCTATGTCATCCATTAGTATTGTGGCATCGCCTGGTCTGCTACCAGTAGTTTTAATTCACCAGAGGACATCGCGCAGATGCTGTCAATCTCATTCCTGAACCTCAAATGTATGGTGTGGGATGATGGGTTCAAGGAAGGACAAAGACTAGATGGCATAGACCAGATGGCGTGGTCTGAGGTGAATGAAATTCTCCTTGATTAGGATATACCTGTATAAGTTACATTCCCGTTGTTGGGAAGAAGTAAAATCATCGAATCAGTCTAATTCAAGCCATCACGCGCCGCCTTTACACGTGCTGCTGCTTCCAATTCACCAAACGACCCACTCTTGAAACACATATTTCTGAAAATCCCATCATTCTGGATCAGCCTCCAGGGTGTATCAAATTCGGCCACCTTTACAGAAGAGGAAGATGAGTGGATTTGGAGACGGAAGGACCGAAAAAAAAGGCAGACCTGGCCATTGTCCAAGACAATAAGTCTATCATAGTCGATAACAGTCCATAATCGGTGTGCAACTGGAAAACCCACGTTAGCATTGGTCTGAACAAGCTGCACAGGCGAGACTTACTAGTAAGTAATAAAGAATCTTTGAATTGCTCGCGAACCGCGGTCTGGATTCGGGCATCAGTCGCAAAGTCCATGCTGCTTGTAGCCTCATCGAGAATGATGATCGAGTTCCGCCGAAGTAGGGCTCGAGCCATTGCGATTAGCTGTCGTTGGCCTTGAGAAAAGTTTGTTCCTCCTGGCGATACTGGTGTTTCAAGTATCCGATCTTCGCCAATTGTGGTGGATAGTGAGGCCCATTCATCGCGTTCCCACATGTGGATGGATGGCACCTGGGATGAGGAAGCTGATGGTGCTGTTTGGGATAGGGCCCCGATTATTTGAACCCGACGAAGAACATCTAGACACTCTGCATCGTTATGTTCAACGAATGGATCCAAGTTGTCTCTCAGGGTTCCAGAAAATAGGGTTGCATCCTAAGCGAGTAAAATAGCTTGAGGCGATAGCACCATGGCCAGGGAATAAAAACGCGAACCTGTGGTATGAACGTCTACGAGACGGTGAAGGTGAGAGAGGGTGCTACATACTTCAAGAATGTACTCACTATTCTTGATCTCAATTCGTGGATTCCGATCTTTGATATATCAATTCCGTCGATGACGATACGTCCACTCAAAGGGTCGATCTAGGCACGAGTTAGGAGCCCCCTGAAATAAAACGAAAGACTTACGAAACGTAAGAGGCTCATGGCGAGCGTCGACTTTCCGCTCCCTGAGCAAATTCAGATGACTTGCAGGAAGCAAATCACAAAAATGACAAACCCGTTCGTCCCAACACACCGATTCTCTCGCCAGACTTGAGCGTGAATGACACATCGCGAAGCACAGCTGGCAGGTCGGGTGCATAATGAACGACGAGGTTTTCAACAGAAACCAATGTATCATTTTTGGAACCCGATGGCCAATATGCTGGGACGCGGTTCGACTCGACAATTTCTGGAGGTTCCTGGGGCAAATCAAGGCTAAGAACGGAGTAAGAAAAAGCAAATCTCGGATGAGATGAGGTACGCTCACTATTCAACTATACGTTCGACGGAACTGGTTAGCGATAAGTAAAATGTCAATACTTATTATAATCAGAAATTTTTCAACGGACGTACTTGAGATCCAATTCTAGGGCTATTCGGAAGAATTAGCCTTGGTCCCAATAACTCGTAAAATGTTTCTCACAAGTCAAGTCGCGGCAAGACCAGTAAACTAGGTGATAATCATTAGTCTCCACGGGACTCGAATCACACATTGAAAGCGTACCTGCCCAAGTGAAACTCATAGCAGTCGTAATGGAGAGACCAGCTATGCCAGCTCTACCATTCATGGTCATGATTGAAAACAACGTGGTAATCAGCACGGCAGTTGCGCCGAGTACATCAAAGTTCAAAAGCAACCATCTGTTTATCATCCAGAAAGAATACCACATCTAAGACATCGTAATTGAGCAGATGTGGGCAAAGAAGCAAATAATCGATAGGTTTCTTACCTTGGTCGTTATATCAATCTTCAAGTGCACATTATCCAGGAACCTCCGCTCTGCCGAAAATGCTCGGACAGTGACGATCCCTTCCAACAACTCCGCAAATTCGGAGAAGATAGGCGAGCGGGTGTTTGCCTCCATGCGTCGCAAATCACGGCCGGTCTCGATGTATCCCACAGAAAGTTGATAGTACGCAAAGCCAATAACAATTGCCGGTAAGAGGAATGCAGGGAATACAAATCTGAAGTCTACATTAGTGATGTAAGACAGGAATGACTGACTAGACATTACATCACGGTGACGACCGAGGTCAAGAGGTTTCCAAGGGAAAGATTGACAACCTGAAGGGATGTAACAAGCGTCATGTCGATAGCTTCAATGTCCTAGCACCAATATCAGCTACAATGCGTCGTGATTGATAATTAATTATCACCTTGTCAAAGCGATTGAGAATCCGGCCTGTAATAAATCCGCTCAAATCTTCGGCCCGATTCAATGAAAAAATTCCAAAATAGGATTTCACCTTGTGAAGTGTTTGACTGAGCCTGGGTTTTAAACTACTGATCTAACCTGGTTTATGTAACTACTGATCTAGCCTGTTTTCAAGTACAAATCTACCTTTTTTATAA
>Ga0307513_10004091_pt1 | contig 19543 bp, 20 predicted proteins | sample 15_EM_MG_FD_202174 | JGI IMG/M metagenome (GOLD analysis project Ga0307513, IMG submission 202174) | Populus trichocarpa ectomycorrhiza microbial communities from riparian zone in the Pacific Northwest, United States - 15_EM | ecosystem: Host-associated > Plants > Roots > Unclassified | place...
CGGTGACATACATCAAGCCGACGTGGGGTTTACCACCTCGCTGCGTCCCCAGCAGCCGCGATACCGTGCCACTGGAACCTGCGCTGCACGGCGCCTAAGTTTGACATGGCATATAGACTGGCTGGTCAGGAGCGAGTGATCGAAAGGACCAGCAATAAGATCTTCAGGTCCGTCCAATCGTTGTCCAATCGTTGTCCGATCGTTGTCCAATCGTTGTCCAATCGTCCACTGCACAGATTTGCCCACAAGCAAATGGAGAAAGGGCCAAGGCTCAAGCATAAAATTGACCTCTAAGTATAAGAAGAGGTAGACGTCACAAGTCGAATACTGGTCATTTGCGGCGTAAAGTTTTCGGGTGCCACGACGGAGGTCGGTTAGTCAATTATGTCCCCATACCTCTGACACTATCAAGTAGCAAATCAACCTCGATAACAAAACAAGCCTACAAACATCTACATTCTCTTCCTCTCGGGGGTGCGAGCTCGTGCCCGTGAATTTACGTTGTGCGGCAACGTGTTGCAGTCTCCTGATCGTGCACTCAAAGATCGAGCCCAGATGCTTTCTACAACACCGTGGAATCCGATAATCAGCGACTTCAACGTGTCTGGATAATTGTTCTACTACCGGATGGTTGCGTGTTATATCCGAGTACATTGCATCTACATTAAACTTGTTCGGGGATTAGTTTCCAGGTCACTAATATTTGGAACCTTGGAACAGCCCAATCCCCTGACAACAGGCCTGTGGTGTCCCCCCACTATATGCCGACTCATCATCGAAGCTCTCGAACAATTGGTTTGTTACTAGTGCTTACCTAAGGTGTAGTATTCGTGCATCTCTATGCCGGAACAATGCCAGAGGCGGAGAAGTTGAATATCAGTTAATCTAACCATTTACTCTGACGCGCGGCTGGCTAGCTTTGTGTAGCTCACGACCCTATGTTCAAGCGTCAGCCATGATGAATTTTATACATGACAACTCTGGGTGGCACACCGCTCAACTTCTCCCCGGTTGCGCATCATTGCTACCAGTCGACAACGAGAATATCGGGATGCTGGGCTATCACACTATCAAATTTAAATACCTCTGGTATGAAACAGACTAAAAATTCCCGTTCTCGGTGTTATAACATAAACATACGAGTACAATTCGGGCTGGAAGAGAAAGAGGGTCCCCAGAGAAACGCGTTTTCATTCAAGAACGCTTTGGTGGTCGGTCGCTTCGTTTGTGGTCCACAAGGTCAAAAGGCGTTCTCCCGCCCTGATTTCAAGTTCGGATCCGTCCTTTGACAGTTTGACCTCTCTCTGGCAAGTAGACGTTAGTTTTGGAAGGTTTTCAAAGAAGAAGGACCCATACATTGCCGTTCCAAGAGTTGCGAATGTGACGGACGAGCCGAAAGGGCAGCGCGGTGGTAGTGATCCACTCGATGGGGAACGGCTTCCCCCACGGTTCCGGATTCAAAGGAACCGGTACCACTCCATCTCCGTCCTCTGACGCCGAGGGGTCTACACCGTTTGCGTCATCGTGCTGGCTGGCGTAAATAGGCCCAGCCATCCTGGCACAGGATGCTCAGCCGAAATTCTCACTGAAGAAACCTTTGACCTACTTGGCGTATCCGAAGAATTCACCGCTCTTGTTTGCCCCAAAGATCAAGTAGACAACCGACGCTTCGTGGAATGCGGTGCCCAACACAAACTCGTTTTGCACCTGTGTCCGCCAGGTCCCCGTTTCGACGCTCTCAAGGAGTACCTTCTGCATACATCTCGTCAGCAAAGTGATATTGCAAGGGATTTGGTACCGGGCGTTACATTGGTGAGCGACTTCATCACGAAGTACCTGGTCCGGGTTTTCTGTGAAATATTGACAGCACTAGTGTTGCGCCATATGAGCTCCTGATCAAGAAGAGCTCTCTGTCTCACTTACTCGTTGGTACCACCCAGGTTTGACAAAAGCAGAGTCAAGCTCTGCGGTTTCCTGCGACAGGCCAACCTTGGAGCATGGGGGTAATTATGCAGTCTCATCCCATGAAACCTCCGGATACTATCGAGGAGTGCGGCCTCTGTCTTGTAGTTCACAAGCGCACAGCGGGTTTTGGGGGGAATATGGATCGAAACGACGGCGCTCTCTGAAGGGGCAAGGCACTCACTATCAACTTGCCGGAAAAAGTGATAGAGTTCATCCATGGTTGCAGTGGGGCTTATATTACCGACCCACATCACATGCTCAGTCCGCTTGCTTTTCCTTAAACGACACTGCTTTTCTGAGTGCAAGATCTGCTCACGGAGCATAGGCGTAGTACCCGGTGATGGTAAGCCATGTGCACCTGTGAGTACAGGTTTATGTGATGCATTTTGACTCTCTTCCCATGGTCCCAGTCCTTGAAACGATGCTTTTGGCACGTTTGGTGGTAAAGGTCCAACGGGTGCACGAGTCGTCGCTGGTGCGCAGCCAGAAGGTTGACTATAATAATACTGAGGAGTGTTTACGAGCTGCGGAACCTCGTTAGGGGGTCTACCAAACACGAGGGGAGTATTGCATACTGTGGGGCCTACCACGGTTCCTGGTGGGTGCACATAGAAATAGAAAGAGGTCTGTCTTGCATGGGTAGCTAGCTGGATGGCCATTGGCTGATACATGTATGGCGGAGGATACGGAGCGAGGCTAGTAAACAATACGGGAGGTGTAAACTCCTGCCGAGATTGATAATACTCCGCATTGCCTGGCTGGGACATGCGAAATGGGCCTGCTTGTAGTGGGAGGGGGCTGTCTGTAGAGGAATATGGGTGATAAGCTGCATTAGACTCTAGGTTAAGACCGCAGTCCTCGAAACCACGAAATGGAAGCGAGTTTCTGTGCGTTCCCCAGTCAGCGTTGCAACGGCATCTTGCTTTATAGGGAGAGAAATTCCATACGGCTGCTCTCTGATTTCTTCAGGACCGCTTTGCTCCATAAACGCGACGAGGCGTCTTCAGAGCTACGTGAATCGTTCCCAGATCAGAGTTTAGATTACCCCGTCGCGCCATGCAACAGGAAGGACATCGCGTTGTGGAGTGTATGCAAACCTGGAGTTCTGTGCTCAGTTTCCTGGTTCGCGTTTTCTTCGTCTCCTCGTGGTCGGGAGTGTGTCGGTGTCGGCAAACAAGTGCAAACTTTTCGGCAGAATCGGATTTGGATGGCTGGATCGTTTAAGGCCCGCCCTTAAGTAAATTATTCTCGTGTATACGGTGGGGTTCAGATGCAAACAGCGTGAATCGAAGTCAGTTGTTGTGACAGCCACAAGTTGGCCGCTCTCCCCGGAGGTAGTGTGCACAGAGTAGCCGATCTCACATACTGACTTAGACTCTGTTCCTTTGTCGGCTGATTATCGCAGAATTTCCAGGCACCAAGCGGCCCCGCTTGACTGCCCAGCCGAGCATCGTTCTAACACTTCAGCACAACCTTACATTCGCAGCTTTACATTTGAGTAGTAGCCTCTGTATCATGAGGCCCAAATACTGTCAGCGGGATCGTGATTGACGTACGAAATGGCCCAGGTGAGAAACTTTATGATTTGGATGTCCGGGTCGTACTGGTTAGGTAACTTCATACTTTGAGGAGAAAACCCCGTTGGATCAGCCCGTGCCTTTCACGCGAATGTCAGGCTCGTCTCCTTCCTCACTTCGGGTTGTCGCATATCTTCTTGGTACATTAGCAAAGCTCGCGTATGGGCCATCTGGACCAAGTTAGCACTCATGCAACCGAGCGTGCCGTAGAAAACCGCCTCATTAACATGCTGATCGCCGAACAGCAGGGAGGCCACTGGTATCTCGGTATGGCGTTGCAAGTAAACACAACACAGTTATGACGCCACTATTTCTCACTCCAAACTTCGACCTCCTGTCTGGTGGGGCTAAGACACAGTGCACCCTCATGGGAACTTGGAATAGAATTCTGATTCATTGAAAACACAAATACGTATCACGAGTACACAGAGACGACACGTAACCAGACCAGAGACTTGTTTGTATGAGGGTAAAAGTATCAGCGCTAAAGGCATTATTGGCCGACCAGAAGTAGAAGCAGGGATCAGCAGAAGGGGAGCAAGTCCGAGGGAAGAAATGACGCGTGGCCAGGACAAGAAGAACGTGGAGATGGAGGACATCGCAGGAGAGGAGAAGCGTGGGAGAGGAAGATGAAGTGTGCGGCTAACTAGGGGATGACCCTAGTACGAGATACGGTGTATCGTGCATAGTAGATTGAGTATCCAAGATCGACTGTACGGGCGGTATGGACCGCTCACGCGTCGATGTCGGGCAAGGGGTACGGCCGGCGGTCGACATCGTGTCCATGAACACGGAAGCGATAGAGGCAAGTCCATTCTGGCTCTCCCCAGTTGCTCTGGATGGTCAGCACGACAATGCCGATGTCAACGCCGAGGTCCTGAATCTCCTGTGGCACCGAGAACGTCTGGATGTGGTTGTCCTCGCGGACGTTGTACGTGAATTGGGCGAGGCGGATATAGTGCTCCGACTCGGGCAGCGACTCCGGATATGGGTCCTGCTTGGGCGGTGGGTGACGTCCTTCACGCAACGCAGTGGTAACCAGGTCTCTGTGGCGTTGTTCTCTCTTGCGATGGTACTCCTCCACCTTCTTGATGTTTTCTTTGCCTTCCACTAGACCCCACACGTCCATCTTCTTCGGTGCAGATCGTACATCGTAGACAACCTCCTTAGCGGCATGATCGATCGTAAACTCAGTGATAATGATGGACCGAGAGAGTAGGACCGCAAGTTGTCCTTTGCTGCCCCTGATTGGCCAACAGTTACCAACACTGATATCGGGATGCAGTGCGGTGACAGGCGGACGTCCCTCAAGGACGTTACGGCCAGTGATGGCACCCCAGGCATAGCTGAGAACGCCACGAGGTTGGATTGAGTATGTGCTGGTGGTAAGAGCCGGGATGACACGTCCTCCAGCATAGTACATGGCATAGTCCGGCTTGGCGATCGAATCCTTCTGCCAGTGGCGAACAGCATTCAGGACCAAGTCATTAATGAGCGACGTCACGTCCACCCCATCCGCAGACCCGATCAAAATCTGCTTTCCGTCCTTTCCGGTGACCTTGTCCCACCAGCTCGATCCAGTACCCTGGCTGGATGCAGGAGCGTGCTTGATGGACATCTTGACAGACTCCAGGTCATCCCGCATGTTCACCTCGGTTTGACGGAGGCGCTCTTCGAGAGCGAGAAGCTTGCCATCCGCGACCGAATGGTCGACTTTGCCGAGTTGCGCCACGAGTGAAAGCACTTCGGCTCGTAAGTTTTGGACAGCGGCTGCACTAGCGCCTCGGAGTCTCTCTTCAGCCTCATGACGGCTCTTGATCTCCTGTTGCAGCGAGAGCTCGATTGTCTCGACTTTCGATGAAGCACCAGCGCTATAACGAGTCTGGATATCGAGCTTGTCGGAGACACGGCGTTGGACAAACACAATGTCCGCGAGGCGATTTTCGACTTCTTGTAAACGGCGGGTGAGGTCACTGATGGTTCCAGCGGAAATATTGTGGGGGAGATTTATGGGGGTCATCCAGTTGGGAACCCAAGAGCCCAATCCCGAGCTTCCTTGGGAGCTTGCTGAGTTGACAACGATGTAAAGCGCAACCAAACCAGCGATGAACTTAAAGATGTTGCCCCATTCCACCCGTTGCGCCACGCTTGAGAACCAATGATATGGGCGCGAGACGGCAATCTCGAAGATAGAGGCGAGAACACGGAGGGTAAGGACAAGGAACACAGATACGAAGCTAACGACGAGGGATATTAAAGCGCCCACAGTGCGGAAGGCGAGGTTGACTCCCTTGCCCAATAGGCCTCCAATCGAAAACTTGGAGCTAGCTGGACGGGCTTGGGAGTCAGATATGCCGTATTCGTCTGCATAGTCGCCCCCACTGAGGTCTTGACCCTTGTTGAAAGCTGTCTCGACTTCCGCCGGTGGTGCAGAGCCTCGCAGCGACCTTGGTACAGAGGTGCTGCGATGAGGCTGCGAAATGTTCAGTGTGTTTGTTAGGAGTAAAGGTAGACCACACGTACAGGTGCCTCGTCATCGGATACCTCCTCTTCACCCTCCGCCCCTCTCATCTTGCGGGAGGTCGATTTTCGCTTTGAGTGGCCCACCATTCCACCAAGGGAAGGCAGGTTTACAGCCTTCTTCTGTGCCGGCCTCACCTTCCTTCGTCGTCCGCCACGACCATCATCCGTCGAATAGTCCTCTTCCGAGAAGTCGTCGGCCTTGTTGGGCTTATAAGCCTTGTTGTCGGTGTTCACGGAGTGACGAGGACGGCGGCGAACGACGGTCTTATCTGTCGAGCTGTCCATACGATTTGCAAGGGACTCTTCCCTGGAGTAGTTGTACTCTTGGGACAGATTGGCGACGGCATGTGAGGTTCCACTTTGAGTGGCCTGGAGGGCGCCCTGGGATCTGGACTTGTTTGAGGGTGGAAGGGCGAAGGATTGGAAACCCGTTTGGGATTCCTCCTCGTCGGTGGGTTTTTGTCGGAGGACGTATGTGGAGAGGACTTGGACACCGGGGGAGACTGCGCGCACGAAAGCACTTGCGAACTCTGGCAAGGGACTCTTGCCCCGAGCCCTGCCATCCTCGTCTACATCCTCCTCATTTGGTCCTTTCTTCGAGAGCGGTTTGCGAGCGCGGCTGGGTGGAGGGCCAGGAAGGGTCCGACGGGTGGTCGTTGTAGATGTATAATTCCCGTTAGTATTCGACATAGTATAATCTTCTGCGGCTTGGTTGAAAGCAGATGCGACGTTTACAGTTGTGTCCCGGTAGGTGATCCCGTTGGGTTTTGGGGGAGATATGATAGTTCCCGGGCCGGTGTGCTGGACGAGGTTGCGCTGCTTGAGACGGGCGTAGCGAGCTGCTGGAGGCTCTGCGTTGCTCGTGTCGGCACGAGATTCGGCGGCGGACGGAAATGTGGATTGGGGCCCCTCTTCCGGCTCCTGCTGGGAGTGACGAGAGGCTATCGACCGCGAGGGAGACGGCGGACGATGTGAGGCGGACGAGATTGGTCTTCTGGTCGGTGACACGGAGGGGGCGCTGTTTGTTGTGTCAGGTCAGGCGAAAGATGGCATGTTGCGTCAGTCAGCGAGGGTTTCATGGGCGAGTAAAAAATTAATTAGGCGTGTACTGACCCGTAAGCGTACGAAAGGGCGTTTGTTGGCTGGAGTCGGAGACGGGAGCGGTCTTGAAAGGAATCGGACGAGGCTTGATGGTGGGTGTCGTTGAGAGTGCTCATAGACCACGTCTAGATGCTTGCTGTATTCCACAGAACCTGCAAATAACGCGTGATGGCCAGTCAGTTGCGGAGGACTCCCCTAAACGTCCCAGACGGTTACCCTGCGGAGACAACACGTGGACGAGGAGGAGCGCGGGTGGAGCTGGAAGAGTGTGTCGTTCGTTGGCGTCGTCGCTGCAAACGTCCTGCACGCGAGTTTCGAGGCGGAGAACAAGTTAGGCCGAAAACAGAGACAGGTTGTCACGCCTTTGTTGATGGCCAAACTGTTTATACCACACCACACATCATCCGACTGATTTGGCACACACTTGTAAAATTAAAATAGAACGGCGTTGCACGACTTCATGTGGACATTCGCTGATAACCCACCCACTTCCCCCTACTCCTCAATCGCACTTCACCCGTATCCAACGCGGGACAAAGCGCATTCAACGCCCACATCAACAAAACTTTCGTCCTCTCATGAGCGAGTGGATGCCCCTCGTCAAACTCACCCCCCGTATATACCAAGCACAGGTGTTTGACCCTTGCCCATGGATTCCCCATGTGTGGAACACAATCGAGAAACTATAAGGTGCAAATGTCAACGCTCTCTCAACTCAAAGTACCTTCCTACTCACATTTCGTAGCTCAACGATCTCGACTTCCATCCTCTCGACCGAGGGAAATAGCTCACACATTTTCAAGAATTCATCGTTCATCGTGAGGGGTTCGACGAATACATTGTCCATCGTGCGGGCTTCGACTCCTCGATGGACGTAGCGCAGCGATGTGACCTGAGAATAGGGGCCCTGATCGTACCCTAGGAGGCTCTGCCAGTAATAGAATTCGTGGCTGAAGCGGACCTCCTTCAGCGACGGGGCGGTGAGAAGGGTCTGTGCAAAAGGAATTGTTGGGGAGCAGAGGTCGAGAGTATGAAGATTTCGAGGATACAGAGGTTGCAGGAGATTATTTCTTGGGGAAGGGGCGGGCTCGAACTCGTTCCAAGTCAGGAGATGGACGTAGACGAGGCCATGCGCTCGTTCGAAGACCCGGTAGACCAGCGTCATAAACGCGGGCCGGCTGTATGTATCATAGGGCAACGAGAGAACCTTGAGATACCGTAGCGCAGCGGTGTGCTCCTGCTTTGCAAGCAAGCCGCCTAGGACGCCTGGGACGACCAGATTGGGTGCGTCGGGATTGCGGACTTGAAACATCGACCCGTTTAGGTACGCCCTTGTGTATAGTGCGGTGACTCCAGCAGCATGAAGGACACGATTTGTGCACATGAGAGCAAGGGCTGTCTTGAAATTCGACTGGGCGATATCAACGATGATCTCTGTGGGAAGGGAGAGGATAGATTTGGATAGATCACTTGGAGGTGCAGGAGTATAGACATGTTGATACAGGTCCGCATCGGGAAAGCTAAACAACTCGTCCATGAGTGAGTGATGAGACGGTGGTAGTAGTAGTAGTACTCGTAGTACTCGTAGTAGTAGTCGTAGTACTCGTCGTGCTTATATCCTTGTGACATTACTCACACCCACCCACGCCGGTGTACCCACACCGGAACCGAGGACAGTATTCGACGGGAGCGGAAATTGATACAAAAGGTGACTGGGTCGGTGCCACAGCATCTGCTATATTACACCTCGCACACACGCACACACGCACGAAGATAAGCTGTGAGCTCTGTGTTTGCAGTTTGCGCGGGGGCAGGCTCCCCTCGACTGTCCTGGCACACAAGTGTAGACCCTCTACTGCCAGCAAAAGGACCCCGAAACCATTCACCTTTTTTCAAGTCCCGCAAGCACGGCTTTGCCCCCCCGTGAGTCACCTCACTTCTATCTTGGTTCGTGCTTGGGGGGGTATGATGAACTCACATCTGCAAATGCACCTACGCTCGGGGACATCACTGTGTCCAGTCCGGCATCCGCGCTTCTGCTGCTTCGTTTTGAAGCTTGCCGAGCTCAGGATGTATGTTCGACGTTCCGCACTTTGAGGCTTTAACGGAGTCATTGTTTTTGACCCCTTCCCACGTTTTTCGACTCTCAACCAAAAAACCAAAGCAAGTGCACTGATCAGCTTAGCCCTCAGAATATGTCCGTCTCCGTTTAGGCCGAAAGCAGAGACAGGTTGTCACGCCTTTGTATGGCCAAACTGTTTACACCGCACACATATCATCTGACTCATTTGGCACACACTCGTAGAATAGAAATGAAAATCTACTCCAGCGTTTCGTAGTGGCCACGGCGTTCCACCACTCCATGTGAACGCACCCACATCTCCCGCCAATCGCACAATCGCACTTCGCCCGTTTCCAACGCGGGACAAAGCGCATTCAATGCCCCCATCAACAAACCTTTCGTCCTCTCATCAGCGGGTGGTTGCCCCTCGTAAAACCCACCCCCATATACCAAGTACAGGTGTTTGACCCTTGCCATGTGTGGAACACAATCGAGAAACTATAAGGTGCAAATGTCAACGCTCTCTCAACTCGAAGTACCTTCCTACTCACCTTTCGTAGCACACCGATCTCGACTTCCACCCTCTCGACCGAGGGAAATAGCTCACACATTTTCAAGAGTTCATCGTTCGTGCAGGGTTCGCCTCCTTGATGGATGTAGCGCAACGACGTGACCTGAGGAAAGGGGCCCTGATAGTAGCTCTTATGCCAGAAATAGCATGGGTGGCTGAAGCGGACCTCTTTCAACGACGGGGCAGTGAGAAGAGACTGTGCAAAAGGAATTGTTGGGCAGCCGAGGTGGAGAGTATGAAGATTTCGAGGATAATCAATTCGTGGGCAAGGGGCGGACTCGAACGCGTTCCAAGCCTGGATATCGACGCAGACGAGGCCATGCGCTCGTTCAAAGACCCGGTAGACCAGCGTCTTAAACGCGGACTGGCTGCATGTGTCATGAGGCAACGAGAGAACCTTGAGAAACCGTAGCGCAGCGGTGTGCTCCTGCCTCGCAAGCAAGCCGCCTAGCACACCCGGCACGACCGGATTGGGTGCCTCGGGGTTGCGGACTTGAAACCGCACCCCGCATAGGTAGCCTTGTGTATAGTGCAGTGACTCCAGCGGCATGAAGGACACGATTTGTGCACATGGGAGCAAGGGCTGTCTTGAAATTCGACTGAGCGATATCAACGATGATCTCTATTGGATGGATCACTTGGAGGTGCAGGTGTATAGACATGTTGATACAGGTCCGCATCGGGAAAGCTAAACTCGCCCATAAGTGAGTGATGAGACGATGATAGTAGCCGTAGTACTCGTAGTACTCGTCGTGCTTATATCCCTGCGACATTGCTCACACCCCACACCGGAACCGAGGACAATATTCGACGGGAGCTGAAATTGGTACAAAAGATGACTGGATCGGTGCCATATCATCTGTCATAGCCTCACACGCACGCACGAAGATAAACTGTGAGCCCTGTGTTTGCCGTTTGCGCGGGGGCAGGTTGTAACCTGTAATTTCGACCCCCCTCGACTGTCCTGGCACTGCCAGCAAAAGGACCGCGAAACAATTCGCCTTTTTTTCAAGTCCCGCAAGCACTGCTCACTTGTCAGCAGCATTCTCGAAAAAAAAAAACCTCCCCCCGTGAGTCATCTCCCTTCTATCGCGGCTCGTGCTGGGGGGGGTATGATGAACTCACATCTGCAAATGCACCTACGCTCGGGGACATCACTGTGTCCAGTCCGGCATCCGCCCTTCTGCTGCTTCGTTTTGAAGCTTGCAGAGCTCAGGATGTATGTCCGACGTTCCGCACTTTGAGGCTTTAATGAAGTCATTGTTATTTTGACCCCTTCCCACTTTTTTTCGACTCTCAACCATAAAACTAGAAGCAAGTGTACTGATCAGCTTAGCCCTCCCAGCTGTGGCCATGAACTACACAACAATGTGTCCGTGTCCGTTTCCGAACTCTTGGTACAACGGGAATCGAAGTCAAATGGAAATATTGGGTTCCGAAGCATACAACCATTACTGTCATATAGCATGTACAATATGGTAAATGTCCAAAAATATGCGCCTCTGAGCACGAATCAGTCAGAATATAATCTTCCAACCAGAATATCGGACAACCGGTGCAACGATCGCCAACGTGAGAACGGCCTGCAAAAGAGGGAGTTGCACGATGAAGTAAATCCACAAAGTACCTAGAGGTGGTGCCTGAGATTGCATACGCAGTGAGTTTCAGGCAAACACAAGCAAGCGCAAGGTGCTCACCTGTTGCATGACTATCGTCCAACTACTTCTGTTTACCACGTATACCAAACGGGTACCGCATGCTATTGATGCTAAGCACATTGCCGCTTGCATTAGTCGATTCTCCTTGTGCCGGTTCGCTGAGGGGACTTGTTGTCTTTCTATCACGTATAAGACGGACCAAACGTACTGTAAAAGATAAAAACCGCCAGTACTAGAACGGTGTCAATAATCTTTGGAGCTAGAGGTGCAACTGCTTGGACGCACTCGGAACAGCGCTGACCATGCGGCCAATCTCCTCCTTGAATGTAGCTTGCTGTGCATATTGTTGGTGTATTAGACTGACCATGGCGAACTGAGTTAGTCACTTGGCATGTTATTATATCACTCACATATCCATACAAAAATACAGAGTCGAGAATGGTATAAGGAAGACCAATATGTTGAATATTTCATCACCAAATGTGAGACGTTCAACAGTTTCGCGTTCTCGCTTTGGGATTTGCGACACGAGGCCCTGTAGCACATTCGACTCGTTCACGAGCCTCCATTGTTCATCCTCTGGTATATCCGTGCTTGTGTCGAATGCCTCAGAAGGCCTTAGCAAGTCCTCTTGTTTCTTGAGCTTTTTGCCCATTTGGAAGGAACAAAAACGGAGACAAACACGATTCTTGGACACCCCACTTGAGGAATGGGGAAGCCACGACCGATAGCCCAAGAAAATTCCCCTCAGTTTACATTTCAAAGCGAGTCTAAGAGCGAAAAAGGAGATGAAGAGGCTCGCAAAGCCGCGTTTGAATCATTTGGACGACGATTTCTCGCCCAGTTTGGTCCACTTCCGCCAACGAAGAAGCGAAAACGCACAAATGATGATCACTTGGAGGTTCAAAAAGCGATAAAGAAACTAAAGTCTTCTCCTGACGATGGTGAAGCGGAGGAATGGGGAGGCATTCGACCAAGTGCAAACGTGGAGGTGTCGATTGACTCGGGGTCCGAGGATGAAGCAGAGAGCGATGGTATATGTGGTTTATATCTCATATTTTACTTCCTAACCTCCGCCGGTAGGCTCCTTCGAGCATGAGGACGACGAATTTACCTCTGCGAACGTCGGCCACCAAGCCAAAGGACCGGAAGTAGTCGTATACTCTGACAATAGAAGAATACCATCGCCTGCACTAGATGCTTCCAATCGATTGTTCATGGTAGACACCTAGCTATTCCTTGAGCCCGTACTTATCGTTGTCAGTCGTCCAAAATCTCCAAAGTACGACAGGACCTGCAATATACCAAAGAGAGGAAGAAGGAAAGAAAGGGTGATGAGGAGGAACGGTGGGTAGGATTCTATTGGTGGATAGCCTAGACTCACCACTCTCATAGCTCTGCTTCCCAAAACGACAAACTACTTTACAAGCTCATTCATACGAAGCTACTCTCTGGGTCTTTGAACCCATCGCTGGAACTCTCTGGTGCACAGCGCAAAAAGGCTCTGGCGGGTCGAGTTCTTGAAACCGCACAATATTCGAGATTGGGTCAAGGAGAAAAGGTGGTACGGACAGCAGAGCACAACAAAGCACCAAAGAACATTCGATTCGGTATAATGGACAAAGCCAAGGAGCGGAAGCTTAAGGAACGCGAAGAGGTGAATCAATTGTGGTTGAGCCAATTTTTCTTATTGACAAGGTTCATAAGGCTAAGAGCGTTGGGAACTACCATCCCTCTATCAAGAAGCTCTTCGATGCTCCTGGAAACACCAAGGTCGCGAAGCGTGAACGCGGGCTGCGCCTCGGCGTTGGAAGCTTTGCGGGCGGTACTCTGAAACTCAGTCGAGAAGAAATCCGCAAGGCCCAAGGACCCATCAGTCAGGGCAAGCGTGGGGGAAGGAGTGGACGCTGGCATTGACATCCGCAGGGTCGGGCAATGCAGGCAGTTTGGGCGTCATCCCCCTCACATCTTGGCCAGCGCTCTGTATTTGCGTACAACCTAAACTTGTTGATGTTAAATCTCCGATATATCATCAAAGATTTGGACCACCATAAACAGACTCGCGGATCTTGGAAACCACCTCGACGACACACCAAAGCAAGTCAACCGTGCTTACTTGAAGGATTGCCCACAGCCAGTTTGTAAAACTGTCCAGCTCATCTCTAGATGCTGATTACCACTCCAGGTATTCTTGAACGCGATGCCGAGAACGAGATACCGAGAGCGACCCTTGTGCAGCTCCGACGAGCCGCAAGCGCCTCAGAATCTCCCAGTTCAGACGACCAACCGATGAGTGGTCCGAGTTCACCAAGTTCCCCATCCTCACCACAGTGTGAATCACCTTCAACACGGCGGTTCAACACTTTCGCCCAGGCGCTGGGGGGCTTCACCAAGCCACGGCCAGCAAATACATTCAGGTCACAAACCATGGGAGGTTGGAAGGAGCCTGAACTTTATGAGGTCATGCGAGCGGTCGAGCGAAAGGATGTGATGTTCCTCATGGAAGTGCGGGAGAGGGCCTTTCATGTAGGTCGTTTATTCGTCTGCGCTCATCAGACGACAAGCTAAACAGGACACGCCGCAGCTACTCCTACGTAAATCTGGCGATGCGACTCCACTCTTACACGCGATGAGGATCGGCCCGTCACATCGAGAAGTGGCAATTCTCATTGTCGGGGCTTTGTCCAGGTTCGTCAACCAGCGTCAGTATGCTCTTATGTACCAGTTTTGGACGAATGTTCACGTCTCGTTTTAGTTGAAGCGGACGATATGGAGAAACCGTCAACACAGCTTTTGCTGAAAGCTCTGCGTGTTAACCTCAAACTTGCGATCGACAACGGGGTCTCCAGTGGTCCTGATCTCATCGCTTCGTTCTTCCAGACACTGGTAATGTCCGAAGGCGAAAGGTGGGTCTGGAAAACAGTAGAATCTGTTACGTTGGCTCTCCGGTCTATGCCGAGCGAAGGGCAACCTGTAACGTCTGCAGAGACAGCCGTACGATCATTCGCCACGAGGGAGCTGGGCAAAGCCGACCTCATTGCGACCTTGGAGGATTATATTGCAAACGCGACTGCCGACTTGTTAATGCTCGCTGCTTGGAGTGCCGCTTCCAGCTCAGTGGGTGGAGAACCTATTCCTGTGCGTGTCTTAATTTCGATCATCACAAAGATTTTGGACTGAAACCTATATGCCAGACTTATTGCTTTGCTCGTGACGACCGTGTCTATCTTCATTTTGTACAGCGTTGTCAACATCACAAAACTGCAATCAACCGCAAATGCACCAAACGTTTGAGGTGGCAACTCCGCGTCCTAGAAGAAGGCCTCAAGGGACGGAACGTCATGTTTCGGGTACGTGTCTCCGCAACCAGGTGATTCAAAATATCCTGACGCATTTCTGTTAGTCAAAAATTGACCTGTTGAGAACAGAGCTTGACCAAGGAAATGGACCGTAATAATTATTTGACACCGCTGTTCCCCGCAGCCTCGTATTTAACTGTTCACGAAGCCAGCCAGCGTCGATTACCATATTGCAGTCGAATTGGACCATCTGGTATTAGTGTTGAGTGTCCATGCCCTTCCTACTATTCTGCTCGTAAAAGGTGCTCGCTGGACCAAAGATCCCAGGCCAGACGCGGCGTATCATCGAGCATATATTGAATCTAGTCAGAGGCATACCCCCTGACTTGCATAGCGCTCATTCTTGTTTTCCTTCCCAGGATATTCACGAAAGCGAGTAGCGATCGAGTAGCGATGTGAATTGCTTCGACAGTGCATACACACCCATTTGTCCACATATCGTTACCACACTTCTTCATCATTGTATTTAATGGTGAAGGTGTTCTCATTTTTCTCAAGATCCTTTGCACAAGAGAATAATCGCAAACAGAAGAGGACAACGGCACTGACTAGATTGAAACTATTACTATAGAAGGCTGGACTGACTATCTTACTGGTCTGCAATAAAGCGCGTATAGACATGACGGGAAGGTATCCTCTAAGCCAAACAAATCCGAGCAGTGATTAGAATTTGAAGCCAAGTCCTTTCTTCTCTGAACCCGAGTGACCCGACTTCCTGTCTGCATTCTTCTCTGAGTCCACCACTGGAGGCGGGTCATGCTCCTCCTCTCCGTGGGCTGCTTCTGAAATAGGTTGCGTTGGACGGGGTGATGGGCTTCCAGTAGCGTGATACGTTTCCGAAGGTGACCTTTCTTTCTTCAGCCCAATCCATGACTTGACTCGCTCACGCTTGGAGCTCGAGGCTTCTAGCACTGGTGCTTGGTGATGCTCGCTCACAGTGCTCATTAAAGCTGCCCCAATACCGGTGAGCTGCCCTATGCTGGACTTCCTCGTCGCCTTCTCAGCGAAAGCCTTTTCCGCTGCCACACTCCCATCGTGTGAAGTGTGCCTCTGACGAGGAACTATGTTAGCTGCCTGCAAAAGACCAGGCTGGCTTGGAGAGGCGTTGCCTGTCTCAGACTCATGGCGAGGCTTGAAGAACATGAATGGATCCGAGATATCGCGAGGATCCTTGTCCTTGTGACTTTTGTGGCTAAGTGTGCGCTCTCGAATGAAGCCGGGCATATGAATGCCATGATGATGATGGTGGTGTACCTCCTGGGTCTGAGACTTTCCAGTATCGGAAGGCCCACCCGGAGATAGGTTACTGTCTTCGGAGGTAGTAGTTGGGAACTTGCGTGCCTAATTGGGTATAACTATCAGGACTGCCGCCGATGACTAGGGCTGAGAACCAAAACTCACCCGAGCCGGGCTCATCGCGCGCGAAACCCTTTTTCTAATACTGAAGCCCGACACTGGACTACCACTTGTCTGACTCTTTGTGCCTTGACCTTTCGACTCGACAGGGGTCTTTGCTCGGTGCTCTTCAGGCGAAGAAGGTTGTGTACCCAAGTTGGGTGATGCTATCGAAGCGCTGTAGCCCTCTGGTTCCGGAGGTACTGGTGCATGGCTCTCAACTGATCCACCGGAACCAATGTGCCCTTGCCAAGGTCTCAACCGCTCTTCGAGTAGTTGCTGTACACGCACCATACCCTGCAGTTGCTTTTCCCAACGATCCAGGAAATCATTGAACTCTTTGTCGGTGCGGTGATCGTGCGGGCAGGTCTTACCACCATCCAGAAGCGTCTGCTGTGACGGTGTATCCGGTCGCACGACAAGCGTGAAGTCACTAGTGTCACCCACGGGCTGGGTCTTCGCGGAACCATTGGGAACCGTGGAAACGACACGTTTGGTGAGCTGTTCGTACAGGTCCGCGGTGTGTTGTACCATTGAGAGCATGTTGGCTTGAGCAAGTCCGAACTAGATCGCTAATGTGAGATTATTAACAATGAGGGTCTGTTTAATACTCACCTGTGCAAGATCCGAGCGGAGACTTGAGAGACTCGCAGACATCTCCTCCCAGTGAGGGTTGGAGTTCGGTGTCGAGGCATCTACATGCGTGACGACAGTCTCGACCCGCTTCTCTAGGGACTGGTAGTGGCTAATACTCTCCTGCGAGAGTTGAACTAAAGTGTCAAGCCGCGATGTCGTGTGCGAAAGGACCTCCGTTCGGGAGAGCAGCTCCTGGAGGCGAACGACTACCTCTTCCGTGACCTTCGTATCCGTTTCGCTCGACTTGGCAACAATTTGTAACATAGCCTCCTTGAGGGCGTCGAGCTGCAACGACACAGTACGCTGTTGCTCATTAGATGTGCCATGAAGACCGACGAGCTCCGCCAATCGAGAGGCAGACTGAAGGAGACTGGTGTCTCGCTCCTGCAATCTTGAGAGTATCTGAATGATCTCTTGCAATGTTCGTTCGGTATCTGCTTTGGTAGGAAGCGCAACAAGATGCTCAGTGATACTGGACATTTGCGTCTGAACGGCCGAAGTGTGCTGAGAATTCTCTTGATAAAGGGCAGTGAGCTCCTTCCAATGCGCAGTCGACTCCTTGATGGTCTGTTGCTCGCTTGCGAGTTGATCAAGTTTAGCAGAGAAGGCAGCGATTTCGTCGTGGGTAACGCTTTGTGATGGGTCCTTCGCTGTGAAACTGGACATATCCGCACGCACAATTTCCAGCTTCTCCGAAGATGACTGGCAAAGAGTCAGTATTTCGGAGACGGTAGTCGAAGTGGCCATCTGGCTCTGCACATGCTGAACAAGGGCGACGAGCTCATGGAGGGCAGATAAGTGTTCTTCCTTTGCAACAGTCGAGGACATAGCGACCAACTGGGATTCCAATGCCTTGAGCTGCGAAATGAACACACTATTGTGGTCTTGGGAGAGGGTAGTCTGGAGAAGCTCTTCGAGATGTTTCACCGCACCTAAGGCACGGTCGCTGTCGGTGTGAATGCGTTCGAATGCTACAGATGCACCTTGGGTATGTAAGTCTACGGCCTGCACGACTTTGTCCTGTTTCTCTTGCAGACTCTTGGACAACTGAGTGAGCTCATCTATCTTCTCCATAGTAGGTTTCATAGATCCCTCAACCTGAGCGACGACGTCTTTGAGACCAACATGCAGCGGGGCGACATCGATCTCCTCGACTTGGGAGACCAGTGTCGTCATATCTGCTACGATATTGTCGATCTTATCGGCGATATGTTGATTCTGATCCTTGACGGATGTAAGAAGACCAACTTTGTTGGCTATATCGGAGAGTGTCGTCAGGGATTTATTGAACTCGACGAAATGCGCGTCAAGATGTTTGCGCTTCGCAAGTTGGTTCGAAACGTCACACAACTCCGCTACCTTGGGTTGCAACTCCTGGAGCTCGCCGATATTCGCAATTACGCTCCCTTCTAGGTCCTTGATCTTTGTGGTCTCCGCCTCCATCTTCGTCCCTAAGACGGTGATTTGCTCATCTAAGGCCGCAGACTTCTGCACAACGGTCTCCGTCAAACGGGTGAGATTCTCGAAACGGCCGTCGTAGGATACGCTGGTGGCGTGCGATTGAATAGCCTGGACAGTAGCCAAAACCTCTTGTAGTCGAGTCGACTCAGCATTATTGTCGCCGGCATTTGCTATGACAGATACAAGCTGGGAAGAGAAGTTGTCGAGCTTCTGTTGCAGGACACCCACCACAGTTGAAGACCATTCAGAAGAGCGAACGACCGCATCCAAATCGCTTGTTGCCTCGATGATTGAGCTAGTTTGTGTACGTACGTCCTGAATGTCCACCTTCAAGCCTTCTATTGCACCCGACGTCGCTATATCGGCCTTGATTGCTGCAACGAGGACTGAGAGCTCTGACAATGAAGTGCGGATTTTATTGAGTTGTTCGGTGCTCTCGATTAGAGCAGAGCCATTATCGAGGGCGAGAACCTGGGATTCTAGTTCCTTCAAAGCAGCCAAGATTTCCGCACTTGCCCTGGCTTCCCCAGTCAAGGTATGAATGGCATCGATCTTGGTCGCAATAGCATCAAGGGCGGTAGCGTCGTCGCGAGTCTGCTGGAAAATCTCATAGCAACGAGCCGAGATATGGTCCAATATTTCGGTGACACTCGATAGGGACTCTTCAGTAAGTTGGGTCTCCGTAAGCTTTTGCGTGATACCATAGACTCCATTGACGATCGAAGCCTGCTCGTCTGCTTTACGGTCCAGACCTGAGACTTGCTCTTTGACCTTCTCAATGCTCTCTAATAACTCTCTCCATTGGTCTTGGGAACCATGGTGCAAGGCGATAATTTCCTTCAAGGTCTCCTTCATCTCCTCCTTTTCATGCGTCTCCTTCGCAAACCTCTCGATAGCTTCAATGCGAGAGACGCCTTGAGTAGTAGTGTGAGCCACTGAGCTTAGCTGCGTGGCAATGTTCTCCAAGGTTACCTCCTGAGCACCTCGGTGGATGGCTTGTAGAACCTCTTCCAACTTGGCGGCAACGCCTGCGAGAGCTGCAGAGTCGTCTGCCTTCTCATATTTCCGAATATCTGCAATCGCCGACTGGACTGTGTCAAAGCGGCCTTCATGAGTGTCGGCCTTTTGTGACAGTAAAGCGAGTTGACCAGCCATGCGTTCGAGGTGCGTCTGTAACGAGTCCTGGTGGGCGCTACTCATATCTTTATGGCCCACGAGAGACTGCAGGATGTCGC
>Ga0307513_10004093_pt1 | contig 19538 bp, 18 predicted proteins | sample 15_EM_MG_FD_202174 | JGI IMG/M metagenome (GOLD analysis project Ga0307513, IMG submission 202174) | Populus trichocarpa ectomycorrhiza microbial communities from riparian zone in the Pacific Northwest, United States - 15_EM | ecosystem: Host-associated > Plants > Roots > Unclassified | place...
CGAAGAGGTTCTGGATGAACCTGTTACCAAGAAGGTGAAACCCTTCCTATTTCTTCAAAAAGTACAGCCAACATTCGTCACTGATCCCGATTCCAGATGAAAAAGCGCCCGTCCCCTCTTCAGCCCAGCTCGGACGACGTGCGCGACGCATCTTCAGGACCCGAACATGAGCCATCCCTTCCGCCGACACCTAAACCAAAAAAATACAACGCAAAGAAACCTGCAGCGCCTGCGGCCTATGACACGTCTTCGAGGCCACCGAAAAAAGGCAAACCTACCAATTCTCAGCCTCAACCTGCACATCCGCCGCTTGAGGGTGATGAAAGAGAAGAGTCGGATGCTCAAGGGACTCTCCCTAGACCGGCGGCAAAGAAGAAACCTCCAGCACCCAGGAAAGAGAAGGCGACTCAGCCGAAGGTTTCTACAACCACCACTCCCCCTCTGGAGAAGAAGCCAAAGATACCGACGGAACATGCCCACCCCGTCGCACCTACGAAACCGAAGAAGAAAGTCAACCTAGGGGGTGGACGGGGGCTGCTGGGGGGATTCGGAGGACTCGGAGGGATCGGTGCGAGTAGCATCAACTGGGGTAGAGAAATAGAAGGCTCTGATGCCTATGGGATCCCGCTTACACTCTCTAGTCCCATCAAGGGTGGCAGGGACGAAGCTGTCAAAGCGTCACAAGGAAGCATGTTCACTTTTGGAGCAAATAAGTGATCAACCATAGTTGGATATATTTCTTTGCTGTTGTCGAGATTTAATCTAATCCCATTATCTCACAGTTGGACCTATCGCACAACCGTCACGCCGAAGGGTTTGACACTTTCCGTATCTGTGGATCCTCTCCATTTTCTTCGTTTCCGGTGCCACACTGGTGGTGCTTCTGCTGCACTCTCTGTCTCTTTGTCAATGGAAACAGAAGATTTGTTGAATGAAAGTATGAGATGATAGTGCGTGATGAATTGGACCTGGTAGCATTACGCGAGCACCTCTTGCCCCAGATAGGTTGAAAGGATCAAGACCTCTCTATCTTTAGCTCAGTAACAAGGGGTCGACGAGAGCGGTTAATGAGAAGCGGGAGGAGATAAAGGAGTTCCAATACTGTCAGAACGCAGTTCACCAAAGCTCAGACGGTTTTCAAGTGCGAGTTCAAACATAGTGCCACGAGTCCATCGCACGGTATTGAGTCATAGACTTGTGAGTCAAAACTCAATGGTAGGGCATGGTGACAAACCCTCTTGTTTATACCTCGGCAAATAACAGTATAATAGAGGTTTAGATTTTGCCGTCCTGACTAAGTTAGAAAACTCGAGACGGAACGTAGATGAAGTATAGTGGTTGTCCCTATTTTTGAGGATTTATGGGTGGTTGGTCAAGGCAACACTCTGAGCTTTCAGCGTCGCGCCTGCCGCACGGCCCCAGCATTTATTCAAGCACTTACCCAAGTGCCCAGTGCCCCCTGTGCCAAATGCTAGTGTGCTCAGCGGTTTCTCGCCTTACGACAAACACCCGGGGATGGTGAAGATTTCAGTCAAGCCGCACCTCGACCACAACTGAGAGGATGTTGTGGCTACACCACGTGTACTGAGGGGGACAGTATTTATTGTGCGAAGGAGGCGATAGGACACACGCTGTGGGGCTGGGAGATACGGCCCTCATGAAATGGGTGGATGGTCTTATTAAGGCAGCAGAGCAAGCTTTTGTGACTACTGTCAGGATTTGGTATTTCCCCGTATTTGTAGACTGCTGTATGCCCGTTTAGCTTGTTTACATTATATCATACGAGTTAGACCCGACTACATCTGACTCGTGTCCGGCGATGCTCTGGCCTCCACTGCGTGTGCGGTTCCTGTATGGAACGCAGTATTTTAACAACTACAAATGTACATGTCATTTCACGCGTTTGACGTGTCAAACCCACTGCTGACCAGGTCCAATCAGCCAACTGTTCACTACCGCAGCCTTGACACAACCGTCTACCATGAGAAGCGCTGCAAGACCAGCCAACACGATGTAGAGCACTGCGAACTCCTGGGCACAGGGCGTGTGGTGGGGAGGCTGAAAGATGGTCATGAGGATGACTTGGACCGAGAGAACTCCTAGGTTGGTGCTTGCTATATACTAGCAGAAAAGGGGTTCTATATGGCAGAAAAGGGTTCGATGCGGTAGAACACCTCGGCCCCCGCAGCCCCTTGGGTTTTATATGCTTTATATGTCAAGTACAAGGTTTAATAACGAGCCTTAGACAGGCCCTGTTATTTATACAGACCAGGGGGGTTGTCGCTGCGCCCTACTTAATGGAAATTCATAATGTAGAAAAGGGTGTGCAAAAGGGCGTGATATACAAGCCCAGCTCAATAAATTAGTATCGTTCCATCAATCTATCGCCTTATCGACTGCGCCGGCAGTCATGTGTCGTCCAGAGTTGGTTATTCTCCCCGGTTCATGGCTGCACGTTTGGCGAGCTGCGAAGAAATAATAGACTTATCAGTTATTTTCGCGTTTGGAGAAATGGGACACGTATAACTCACTGCAGCCGCTAGATCCATCTGACCAGGTGCAGAACCGCTCGGTTTGCTACCTCCAGAAGCGGCGGGCCTCGGAGCGGCCGCAGGTGGTCGAGTAGCATTTGGAACGGGCGGCTTCCCACCTCCTGTACCGGGTTTGGGCGCCAATGCGGGCTTATTCCCGGTCGTGATCGGCGGCTTCAACTTAGCAGCTGCCGCCCCTCCTGCGGAAGGTACGGAGGGCTTGGTCGTGCTTCCGTTCGAGACGGCAGCGGCTGGAGTTGGCACAGGTCTTCGCGCGGGAGGAGGTGGCGCAGGTGCAGTCTTTGGTTTTGGAGGTACGAGTTCGAGATAGTTGTGGGGTGCCCAGCCTTCTTCATCTCCTCGTTTGATTAGCCACCATCCTGATGCAGTCCGATCAGTGGAAAGGGTCTAAGATCGTACAATAAGTTACTAACCGTTGTCGTCCTTCTCTACCAACTCGATCAACTCATCCTTCTTGAGGCTCAACTCTCCTTCCTGGCCCTCGAAGTTATATAGAGCCTTGTACATAGGCTTCTCTGGCTCCGAGGGAGGGGCAGTACGGGCTGGTGGTGGGGGGGGCGGAGGGGGCGCTCTGCTCACGGCACTTGAACTCGCGGCTGGAGTTGAAGCAACGGCTGGTGACGCGTTGAACTTGGCGGTAGGTGCTGGAGCAGACTTTCCAGGTAGCGCCTGAGCAGTGGGCTTTGGCTTCGAGACCGCTTTGGGCTTCTGCAATAGTCAGCTGAAGACAACCCGTCAAACAAAATGATTATCGGAACACGTACGCTGGCCGACGATGATGGGCCTCCGGGTCGCAGTAGCTTCCCTTGAGTAATTGGCCGAGCAACCCCTGCCTTGCGTTTGGCTGCAGGCCGTGAGGTGCTGCTAGGTGGCTCGCCTGTCGGGACGTGCACAGCGTGGCTCTTGTATATATCACCATTTGGTGGCTGTATAGTTTCGTCTTTGATGAACTTGATCTGAGCCCGCTTCTCTTTCTTCTTCGCGTAGTCGATGCTGGTCAAACGCACTAGTCAGGCTCGAAAAGTCAGGCATTTGTGAAGGAGAAGAATACGCACGTTGGGCCTACGACGAGCTGTACCTGCCCGTTTGTGGCCGTCATAAAGTGGGTGATGAACTCGGATTTGAACACACATGACAGAACGGGGTCTCCTTCTTCCGATAGTGGGCCATTGAGAACCTACAGGAAAGTGGATACGATATCGTAGCGGATCGGACACTAAGACATACCATCCAGTCATCTCGAAGGTTCGAAATAGCAATGCCAGTAATAACAGAAAGATTGATCTTGCGATCGAGGGAGGTGATAATCCTTCCATCCTTCTGGTTCTGGACAATGATATATACCGCGCGATCCGTCTACAAGCAATACTATCAGTGGACCTTTTCAAGAGTGATGGATAGAGATGGACGAACCAAAACGAGATACCGCGGACTAGGTTTGCTCGACCGTCCAAGCTTGGACACGAGGAGTTGTATTCGGCAACTAAGGAGGATAGCCTCCCCACCAGCAAACCCACACGCATCCTTCAAAACACCTCCAAGCGGACTGAGATTCTTCCCTGATCCAACACCCAAATAATCGCCCATAAACCGGCGATAGCTGACCAACGAGAATCTCCGCCGCTCTTTGCGCCCAGCAAGGAGTTGGTGCCCGTAATCGCGTACCTGGGCATACACAAGCGCCTCTTTGTTGTTTTTCCAGAAGCGCTGGATGCGCGTCGCACATGCGTTCTTGTACCGCCAGTAGTTGCGCCACGCACGCTGTATACGACTAGCCATGTTATGCCAGTACCGATCACGCATCGTTTCAAGAGCGAAGAGCTTGTGCGACGTTAGCGATCTATTGACATTCGACGAGAATAAGCATACCGTTTCAGGGTTCTTAATAAACGCTTTTGTAACGCCCATTTGCCACTCTTCCTTTGCGATACCCGTATCCTTCAAAATTCGTTCACACCCGCTCTTTGCATCACCCGCCCAGATATAATCACCCGCATAGCTCGTCGCGGGGCTAAGAAGATAGAAGCGTTCCACGACCTTCTCAAATGTGTTACGATATGCAAATCCAGCCCGTCGAACACGAATATTCTCCTGTAGACCGAGGTACTTGATCTGATGTAGGACGGCCTTGGAGTCGTATTCAGTCGCTGAGCGGTTCTCATTTGGTTTGATAGTACGGATATAAGACGGTTGGGCACGCATGAGGTTGTCAACGAGGGCACCGGCAGAGGCCTGAATGTTCAAACTCATCAACGGAACCATCGTACAGGACTACGAACGAGCACCCACCTTGATTTTATCACCAGCCGTAGGGGGTCGCTTCTTCGAATTGGGATCAGGTCGATCAGGGAATAGCTTCCGCAAAAATTGATTGCCAGAACTACCGACAAGATCCAACAAATCCTTGATGAGCGCATCTTTATTCTTATCCGTCATCCCGGCCACATTATACATCACGTCTCCAGCATAATGCTTGACCAAAAATTGCGCGCCGCGGGACTCAAAGTGCGCGTTAGATGCCAGCGCCGCACTACGCTGGATGAATGAGTTGTCCGCAGCCGTAGGATCCGCATGGGCCGTGGCAGTCGCGTCATTGAGTGCTGCGAAGATACCGGGAGGACGTCGTTCTTCAATGAGGTCGCACACGATCTTGTTATTGAAGTACTTGATTGGCGTCCATTTAATCTGCTCGCGTACGTATTCTTCCTGTTCAGCTTTCAGCGTGAGCTCAATGAAGATTTGTTGGAGTTTTTCGTTGACGTAGTTGATGCACAGCTGCTCGAACGAGTTGTCCTGGAAGATTTCGAAGCCGTAGATATCAAGTACGCCAATGATTTGGCTGTGCGCTTGGCGGGGTTTCATCGAGACGTTGACGCGGGAGACGATCCACTCGAAGAGGTTGTTGTAGATAGCCTTGGCAAGGGCATCTCGACCGGATGTTGCCTGAGCAGGATTGAGGGGGACGTCGTACACGGAACCTAGACTCCAATCAGCACCGTGGGTGTGTGCATGTTATTCATCACTCACCTCGCCGACCACCGCGCTGGGTCTCGACGACTTTAGTGGTCATAACCTTCTCGACGAGGGCCGAGTCGACATCCATCAAGTACCCAATGAAATCCGTGACACCAGTATCAGTGATTTTGGAATTTCCATCGTCCATCTCGTCGTACTGGACATTGCCGAGCCAAAGGATAATAGCGAGCATTCGGAAAATCTCTTCCTGCTCCTGGACAGTGAGACCGATGACGTTCATCGCCTGGAGCGTCTCTTGAAAGTCATGCGTGTCGTCGATCCCGGAAACACTAAGGCAGTTGGAGCGCGAAGTATAGGTGTACGCCTCAGGCCCCTGTAGCCCGAAGAGCTCGCGCTGCTCGTCCGAGGCGGCTTTTGTGAACTGGTAGAAGATGTGGAAATCTCTCTCGTTATCGATCTGCCCTACCACACGACCCTTCTCCAGTAGATAGTTGGTGATCTGCGCACCAACGGGTTCGCCGTGTTCGTTGAACATAATCTCGAGATACTTGCCGTGGCGAGAGCTATTGTTATTTCGTAATGTCTTGGCGCATCCGAAGGATTCAAGGAGAGGATTGGTCGCGAGAACCATGTCCTTGACTTCTTGGATGGCGGAATTCGAACCACCCGAAACTGCGGCGATGTACTGCATGATGCGCTTCGCTGCTTCGGTCTTTCCTGCACCCGATTCACCGGATATGATAACACATTGGTTCTCGTGATAAGCTTGCATATTGTAATAGGCCGACTCAGCGATGGCGAAAACGTGTGGAGGCATTTCGAGGCGATTCTTGCCCTTGTAGGTGGACAGAATGGCATCTGTATATATTCCTAGATCTATAACGTCGTCAGCAGCTATCCATTGTATCGGAACAAGAGGAATCAACCGAAATCGAAGGGAGGGGAGGTGTACTATAGGATCATGACGACGCCCACTAAGACGTGGTATATGATCGCCCATGTATCTATGTGCCATGGGGAGCTGTGGCCCGAGATGTCTCCGGAGAAGGTAGACGAGAGGTCTTAAAGGGATTGCTGACCTCTAAATGGATTTACTGATATTAGTACTGCTCCGATGTAATTGTAGATCTCCCCATTAGTCCAACGTTTCTGCAGGTTGTCGTTTACAGCCTCGTTTGAGATTGTGGTGAGGAGGGTCATATCGGATACTCCGACCTGTTTCTTCTTGAACCCTTCCTTCCAATCTGCCTATTACCATGGTGAGTAATATCAATGTTAGCTGACGACCGATCCACTGGCACACGCCTGATCCTACCTTCGCGACCTTCTGCGGACCACCCTTTTTCTTCTCGGGCGCTGCGGCGGATTTCTTTCCTGCCTTCTTAGATGGTGCCTACAGGGCTGCATTTAGCGAATTTCCTGAGGATTTCGTCGACGCTGACCATAGTGGGCAAGATGTAGCTGGTGTCAAGGGTTGAATTGAACTCGGCCACCACACTGCTGCGAGGATTGCCGCGTTGGACAGATAGTGTACATATCGCCCTCTGGACAAAAGACATGACGAACCATATTTGGACTACGTTATACAGACCAGAAAACCCTAATAGTAGCCTTAAGAAGCCAGTATTGCACCACAGTCAGGGTCCTGATCCTCTTTGCAACCGCCTAGTAACCATTACCACCGATCATGAAGATACATACACAATTGAATGTGCACTGCGCCAGTTTGTCCTTTACTCCACCATTTCCAGTGATGAGCAGCAGCAAGCCAAGCACGGTGCCTCATGAACAGCCAAGTTTGTGCCTACCACACAGTGAATGGTAACAAAATCTGATTCATCACTCCTGTGTCTGAAACAGAGAGCCTGCCATGGTGCATCAGAATCTTTCAATCCCAAACTAGCAACACTCATAACGCCCACACTTGCACACTGTCTCTAATATCAGTCAACATGGTCTCTGGCTTATCAGGACAACCACCATCTGCTAAAGTAAACCATTTTGCGTTACAATTCACTCCCTCCTGCAATAACTCTCTGGCTATAGGTGCTCTGACTTGCACAACTAACTAAATAGACTGAAGATGACCAATACAACAATGTTACATTGTACACTTCTGGCTTCCTGCCAACTCTATACTTTCAATATTGAATATTTGGTTGACTTCTCCCGCACCTAATTGCTGAACCATATGCTAGCTCTCATCTGAAGGCCCCCTTTATACTGCATTAGAATACTTCTTTATTGCTGCCAGCTTTGCTGATTCGTTTCATCCTGGGCTCTTCTCTCAATCTGTATGCTACCTGATGACCACTCAGAATCACATAATCCCTATATTCAACCTGAATATCAAGTGACCTGTCAACAACACAGTCACTCTGAGGAGCATTCAATGTATAGTTCCTGTCTCAAACTCAATACATTAGTGAATACAATATCACAGTGGTTAGGGGTATAACAAGCTTGTCAAAGTCCACTTCCAAACTCAGTCTCTGAGAACAATGCCCCTACAACCTGAACAAAGCAAAGTCAGGAGATGGAACATGACGGACAGGGTACACACCTCATCTACAATTGTATACACAATATGTTGGTTTAAACGTCGGTTTTGCAAAACAGCAAAAATTCGTCGGGCACCTCGTCTAGCATTTGAACGGCCAATCATGTTCGCCGCAAGGTCTGTGAACGATCTCGCCAATTAGTAAGGGTTATCTGCATCGAAATCTCGCATACCTGGCATGAGAGCGCTCAAATTTCGGTTCGCCTCGTCCCTCGTTCGCGCTCGTTCGTCGACCGTCCGTGGTACACTCGGCGGCTTTAGATTCCCTCCTGGCCAAAGTCCACTCCTAAATGCCGCCAGGAACTGCACCAGGTGTCCCTCGTCTGTGTTACTTTTGATTACCTCTCGCAGTTTCCTCAAGGACCATCGATTACCAATAAGTTCTGGCTGAGATAATGAAACGGCGCACATACCTCTGGATCGTACCACCAAGTACCTGCTGCAGGATGATAACGATGGCCTGCCTTCGTAACCAGTTGTTCTTCTTGTCGAGCTCAAACACGGCAAGAATAAGATCACAAATGGGCCGGGAAAATGTGCTCATCCCACTCTCCCCCTCGATGGGTCTCAAGTCTCCAGGTAATTGTGGCAAGATCGCTTCCTCCGCCCCACCACCGGATGATTTGAGTGCCAGGGCGATGAGATCCTCATCTGTCGCACCAGAGCCAGCTATCCCAGCAAATTCGGCGGCTTGACGGGTGAGGCGCTGTATCATTACGTCGAGCATGGAAGGACCGAAAAACATATCATCAATCGACTCGGTCACGGACTTGTACATTGTGCGGACGATGCCTTGGCCGGGAAAGGCAGAGGTCGGAGATTTGGTTGTCAATTCTGGCTCGGCAGGGACCATGGGAGATTTGCGGGAGAGGAACGCTCGCAGTTCTTCGCTCTCGCATACCAGTCGGATGGCGATGAGGTTCTGTAATGGAACATCAACCTTTGACACTCAAAGTTACTGAGACGGTGACACACCTGCAAGTACTTCTCCAAAGCGGCCCTTCGTGTATCGACAAATGAGCTGGACAAGCTCGTCACCAATCGCTTGCCAGGAAAGTCCAACCCGCGCACTGCCACGTATTTCTCCTTCAACCGTTGATGCATAGCAAAGAAATCGTTATACCGCCGCGCAACGATCCACCCACTTGCAAAGCTGCCATCAGTAGCAAGCTGCTGGACCTCGATCAAATACCGCACGACTTGCTTCCCGTCCTCCTCGGTCATATTAGTGCTGGACACGATCGCCACCTTGGTCCGATCAGGTACGAGCCGATTCTCTGCTTCTTGCTGCTCATACTGGGCCCGCTGGAACGTCAACTCGCGCAGTTCACGTGCCATCGCGCTCTTCGATTTGGTGAGAATTCGCAGTTCTTGCGCATCCCCCGTCAACTCGGCTTTACGCATGAGTGCGTCAAGGATAACCCCTTGCGATTGGAGCTTGGTGATCTTCTCGGTCAGCTTGGCAATATCATATGAGAGCTGGAGATCACCGGGTAAAGCGGGCTCGAACGCCATAGATGTGCTGCCCATTCGCGGGTGTTCGCTTCCAGCTGTCATGTCCGTTTCAGTCTGGTCGGTTTCTTCCTCGTATGAGTACTCCTCCGCATCATCAAACATCCACGTCTTTCTCCGCCTTTGTGCGCGTTCTTCCGAAATACTGGGACTGAACGGGTGATTCTCGAGCCGACCGGAATCGTTTGTAATACTGCGGGTAGCCATAAACCCACCCGTAGACTCTTCCACGCTGACCCTCCGTCCCACCTTGATGGCCTCGTTCGAGTATCGATTCTCGTCTGCGATAATGTCCGTCAGCGCTGCTTGGATCGCCTCGATCCGCTGTGACTGCTCTTCCTCCTCGGTTGTACGCGCATCTGCAAAGAGGGGTGCACGGGCGTCTTGTCCTCCTTCTGCTTCTGTTGATCCGAAGAGCAGATCAAGGTTAGAGGGCGTGGAATTTGTCTTCGTCGGCGGCAGACGAGCAGCAGATTCGGTCGAACTGCTTGAGGTTACTGCAGGACCGATGTATAAACGAGCTGGAGTTATAATGGGAACGGGCGCAGGAAAATGCGACCTCGCGGTTTTCTTTCCCTGAGTTTGGATGGGGGGGAGACCAGCATTTGTAGTTGAAAGCACACCCGGGGAAGCCATGAACGGTGGGGAATTAGCACGCTGCACCACCGGTGAAACCGGTGGAGAACTGGACGACTGGACGACCTTTTTCGGCCCCAAATCACCCACAGCGCGGAACCACAAATCGCTCCTCTCAAACTCCTGAAAGTCCTCCTCCATTTCTTTCTCGACCTGCCGCTGCGCAAATAACACACTCCTCCTCACCCGGCGTTCCTTCATCACCCCATTCGCACCCCCATTGGCCACTTCCGAGTCACCCTCCTGTGCAAACCCCTGAATAGCGCGCACATGCTTCGCGTTGATGGTCTTTAGAAGCGAGGACTTGGGGTCAGAGAAATACATCTCGTAGATACCGCGCATGTCCTCCTTGATCGTTGCGCTGAGTCCGGTGTTTGGTGCCAACCCCGTGCCACTGAGGGCCTCTTCGTCATCGCTCTCGTCACCCGACTCGACCGACTCTAGGGGGTTCTTAAACGATTCGACGTGCAGCCAAAACTGGACGCGTTGCGACCGGTTACGGCGGTCCATAAACTCCATAAAGTACGAGAGCGAATTCGGATCTGAGAGGATATCACGGAGGGTATGTCGCGACGGGCCGGCCTCGCTAGTGTGTTCCATAATTGCTGACTGCGTGGTCCTAACTCCTGCGACGGCCGTATCCGTGCCACCACCGCTCAGGACGGCGATCCGCTCCTCAACTTTGTTCTTCGCGGTGTACAGCCGCCGGTGGTACGCAACCAGGTCCTCAGTTTTATCCCCCGCAATCCAGTCCTCCTTCTCGTGGTTGACAAGTAGCATACGCTTTTTGCGGATCTCGTTTGCGATGTCATTCTTTAGTCGACGAGCGTCGAGCAGCGAGTCGATTCGTGAAATAGAGCGCAACCAGGCTTCGAATTGCTGTACACCGGTGCGGGGGGTTATGTCCACCATTCGTGGATGATGCGAGGTGTGTACTGGGGGGACAGGTTGCGACGAGGTGTCGAGGATGGAGCGGACTTTGGTGATTAGCTTCCTATATAGAGGTTAAGTGATGGAGATAGGTAGAAGGGGTATGCTCACTGTTGTCGAATAGCCGCACCAGCGGTCTGGTCGATGATCTTGTTCCAAAAATCGGGATCGGATAGCATCTCCATTACTGGATAGAGAACCGCACACGCTACAATCTCCCTTGCAGCGACGTGTACAGCACGACTCTGCGCTTCCTTTTCGGGGAAGATATGAGGCAAAATAGCATCCACAATCGCGCGGAGGTGGGCCTCTTCCGTCTGTCTCGTGTGCATGGAGGAGAGATTGGCTACGGCTGGGTGGAGTTTGAGTAAAGGCTCCTGTGCGGCGTAGCGGCTGGCGAGGAGCATATCAAGTTCGTCAGATTGGGTAAGATGTCGTTCCAACCCTGCACCTCGGACAGCGATCTCAGACTGCCTAAACTGGTCGATGTGCGTTGTGATTTTTGGGAGGACGCGCTTGACGACGAGGGCGGGGAGGTCGAGATTGTCGACACGGGAGAAGAGGTTATCGAGGGAAGAGTGGATAGTCTTGGAGACTGCGCCCGGGAATGTTGGAGATGACGAGAGTTCTTTGTACCAGACGAGAACAAAGTCGCGGACGATGAGGGTGATGAGCTGATTGAGGCCAGCTGAGAGGACGGGCAAATCTGGGAGGAGAAGGGCGAGGTCGAGAGGACTTGTAGCGGACCACTGGGAGCGTATCAAGACCGCTTGCCATGCTGCTGGGGTCGCGAATGCGAGGGGCTTTGCAGCGGATCGGAGGCGAGCTACGGGGGGGCGGACGTTGTGACGGGTGTTAAAGAGGTCGAGTGCATATCCGAGGGTTATATTCGCAGCCACAAACGCAATTATCGCAAATAAAACGAAGACGGGAGAGAGCAGCAGGAGCGTCAAAGGCGAGGAGAAGAGCCGGACCACGGCGGAGAGTGTGGGGAAAACGATGGCAGCAGTAAGGACACCGAGGGTGATGTGGTTCGCCGTCGACCACGATATTCCCGAAAAAGGGCTCGGTGTGGTCATCGCTAACCCACACTTCCCATGTGTGTCACTTTGTTTGTTCTCGTATCCAGCCTCATCGAGACCTACCCGCTGTCCATGTCCACGCCAAGACCGTTGTCGACTGCAGAGTCGTTCGTGTGTGGTGGTCTCGCTGCATCCACTGCTGTAAGAAAACGGTCACTTTCACCCCTCTTGCTGACGGCCAATTTTCGCAGGTGACAATATCGAATCCGTACGCTAGGGTACCCGCTTCAGTTCCATTCGGCTTGTTATACTCAATACTATCCATCTACAGTGCGGAAGTCGCCAAGACGCGGCTCCAACTCCAAGGAGAACTCGCAAAAAACGGCGCAGAGCGTGCGTACTCGTCTGCAGTCGATGTACTACGCAAGACATGGAAAAATGAGGGAATAAGAGGCGTACAACGCGGTCTCGCTCCCGCATACGTGTACCAGGCAAGTAGTTTCCCCAGCGATGGACACTAACCACGTCGACCCCGCCCGTATCGACGCTCGCCTCGAATGCTCACCACCGCTCCCTTTACTCGTATAGATACTCCTCAACGGATCTCGTCTTGGTTTCTATGAACCAATACGCACCAGCGCCAACTCTGCCCTCGGAAAATCCCCAAATGAGACCTTTATCTACACTTCGATATTCGCAGGTGCAACAAGTGGCGTGATAGGCGGTACGCTCCGACTCTCCTCTTCCACTTGCAGGTACGGCTAATACCCCACCCCGCCCCCCAGCATCCCTCGGTAACCCTCTCTTCCTCATCAAAGCTCGCATGCAGGCATACTCTCCAGCCCTCCCAGTAGGAACTCAACACTATTACAGATCCTCCTTTGATGCCCTTAACACCATCTTCCGCGCCGACGGCTTCAGAGGGCTAATACGCGGCATGGACGCAGCGATCCTCCGCACAGCGATAGGTTCCAGCGTCCAATTGCCGTCGTACAACTGGACAAAGTCCAGTCTTATCAACTATGGTATTCTCCCTGCCGACTCGCATTGGACCTGGCTGACTAGCAGCGCCGTTTCGGGTGCGTGTGTGGTACGTTGCCTCTTCTACTCCACTAGCTGTAATATGAGTAATTTGCTAACACGCTTGACAGTGCTTAGTTATGCAACCACCCGATACGGCTCTTACACGGATGTACAACCAACCAACGCAAAAAGTGCCCGACGGACGAGGCGGGTTCAAATCTGTTGGGGTACTCTACAAGAGCCCGATAGATTGTCTCTGGAAGACAGCTTCCACGGAGGGGATCCGCGGGTTGTACAAGGGTGCGTTCAACCGCGATACCTTCCAATCACCCATGAGTATTCTCCACTGAGCAATAGATACTAACGCGTCTACCAACAGGCTCGACAGCTCACTTTCTCCGAATTGCCCCTCACACCATCGTCACCCTCACGGCCAATGAGTTTATCATGAATATTTATCGCACGATTGGAGATGGACAGACCCTTCGCTGACTCTGACTTCAACCTAATCTTGACTGAGACACGAAATGATCCCTTTGTAGCTTATCCACGGTGTTTAGACGTCACTAGTATATTGTGGAAAATAGACGGAGCTGGTGGTGGATAGAGAGAGTACATTACGGATCACGGCGTCTGTCAGATCAACTTCTCTGATCAATACTCATCTCTTCAAGAGGCGGTACTGTGTCTAGATACGGCAAAGCGACATTGAACTTGAACAACGCCTCCACTTCAGGCTTTCATCCAATGCCCAAACTCAGGCAAGTCGTTAGACCTAACTAAAGAGGAAACATAGCCAATTGGGTATTGCAGTGTCAAAGCTCTCCTCATTGACCTCTCGGGCACGCTGCACATCGGCGCAACTGCAATACCAGGCGCAGTACGCGCAATCGAAAGGTTGAGGGAAGCAAAATTCCCCTTTAAGTTTTGGTTTGCCCTTCTTCGTCTCCCAGATATGAGCATGAGTAGAGGATTCTAACCGATTGCTTAGTTCAAATACGTCCAAGGAATCCACGGCGGCGCTGATCAACCGCCTGACTGAAGCAGGGTTTACAATCCACCCCAAGGAGGTGTTCACTTCCCTCGGGGCAATGAGGGAAATGTTGATTGCACGTGGTATTGAACGGTTTGTCCTCTCCTCCCGCGTTATATACCCTCTGTCATGTCTATGTCTTACGCTAACCAACGGTGATGCACATAGGCCATATCTTCTTCTGTCCGACTCGGCCCTTGCCGACTTTTCCAATTTCCCCACCGCAAAACCACCCGAACCCTTGGAGCAAGAAAGGACATATGACGCGGTAGTCATAGGACTTGCTTACGACAAGTTTAGCTACGCAAACCTCAATACTGCTTTTCGAATCCTCACGTCCACTACGTCTACTGCTTCTTCACCTGCGAATACCACACCCTCGATTCCGCTCCTTGCAACCCACCGTGCACGGTACGTCAGAGACCCAAATGGAGAGCTGTCCCTCGGACCTGGGCCGTTTGTTACGGCACTCGAGAATGCCGTAGGGGGAGGGTTCAAAGCTCAAGCAGTGGGCAAGCCTGAACGTGCATTCTTTGAGGTCTGCTTACAGTCTCTTGATGTGGGTATACGTGGGAATAGTGAGGGTGGGATACGGTTGGGGGATGTGGCGGTTGTAGGAGATGATGCGGAGGCCGATTTGGGGGGTGGTGCTGTTGAGTTAGGGTTGCAGCGGATTCTGGGTGAGCGGCTTAGTTTGACTGAGTTTTGGCGGCTCTCAGGCTCATACTACCACATCTCCCACAGTCAAAACCGGAAAGTATAGAGAAGGAGACGAGAACAGGGCGGCGCACGCACCAACCCATGTTTACAATTCAATTGGGGCTCTTGTAGATGCACTATTGGACTAGTGATAAAGACTTATGTAGACACGATTGCTAAATACTAAGGACTACTCACTTGTATATGGAACGCAGAGAAAAGGGGCGACCCCTATTGTCCACAGGGGTGGGGAGAATCAAAAAGTCGATCGGGGCCAGGATCGAACTGACGACCTTTGGTTTCCACAGAAGTCGAAGACCAACGCGGTAAACCGCTCCGCTACCCGACCAAGAATTGAAAGGGAGGCTTGAAGCTACATTATATTGTATTTGTAACTTGCAAGTCGAATTCTAATTTCAACCCTAGAACCGATGCCACAACGCTGGGCTTAACCACCCGTTTTTCTACATATGGAGCTTTGGGTAGAACCTAGTTCAAGGATGGTAGCTAGTTGCTGAAATTGTGACCCAGTTTGTACACACTATGAAACAAAACGGCCCTTGGTAGATCACTTTTCTGACGTTCATGTGGAGACGTGCCATCTAGCAGTGGGCAGAAATGAATACTCAACTATTATTTCGCAAGCTAGGGAACGCGCTGTTTCAGAAAAAGTACCAGTGGTTGAGTGCATAGGAACTATGGCTGCTCCAAATGCCCAACTATAGAAATATTTTGCGCGCAAGAGACGTGGAAGGATACTATAGTGTTGTTAAAGTTTCCCATACATCGGATTCAGATAATAGCTGCACTGAGAAATGCTCCACTTACTCTTATCATTGCTCTGATGGGCGGCGCCTATTGAAGCCATTCATATGCCCCCCTCATCGTCTTCGTCATCGTCTTCGTCTTCGACAGCCTTGGTTTTTTTCGTGTCTTTCCCCTTTTCTCGATCGCCCACAGCATCTCTCCAGGGCGTAAATATTTGATTCCCAGTGACTGCCTTAACCTCCTGAATGGCGGCCACGACGTCCTTGTAGTTGAACACACCCTGAGCCTTCAACGGAAAGGCGAGTGAATCCGAGGCGGGGATCGGTTTGCCCGATGGCTCCGAAACGGGCTGTACGACGACATTGTGTGGGACGGCGAAGGAGTATTGGATGGTAAGAGCACGCGCAGACATGGCCAGGACCAAGCACCATGGAGCACGGAGTGTGCCAAACACGCGGAGCTAACTTGGAGAGACCCTGGCCACGACTACGATTGTGGCCCTTGTCCGCGTTTCTCCGTCGCCGGCTCGCACGATGGCCACTGCACCCACTAGTGCTGGTCCTGCATGGCTTCCAAAGCCCTTGATGGAGGAGTACGTGAGCAGCGTGACTGCCGCCCTCAAAGTACGTGAAGACGCCCGGACGGTTCAACGTAGTATGGTGTGGCCGCGGCACGGCGTTGTCGAACGAGCCACGCAAAATGACCTGCAGCTGCAGGGGGGGGCGTACGCGTGCTTTGTGGGTCTCCAGCCCGCGAATCGTCAGAACAACCGGTATGGAAACGTGATCGCGTACGACCGTACTCGGGTTATCCCCCCTGGATTCCCAGAAGGCCATTACCTCAATGCGAACTGGGTTAGAGAGCGTTTTGGCGGCAAATGGCACATTGCAACGCAGGCACCACTTCCCGCCACAATACACTCTTTCCTTAGCCTCTTCCTCAACCCCGTCGCACCGCCGGATAAATTTACTGGAGGAGAAACCGTGGCACCTCAAACACTGCGGACGATTGTGCAACTCGCGCAAAATGTTGAGAGACGGGTCACAAAGGGCTCGCCATATTTTCCTGCGGAGGTCGGACAGAGCATGACGTGGACGCCCCAGCCTGAGTCGGACGATATTACGTTACCGCCTATTATCATTGAGCTCGTGGCTACTGAGCAAGAAGACTGCTGGCAGCACTCGACCCTGCGGATTGCATATGTGGACAAACCAAAAGAAGGGCGACTCGTGCGGCATTTATTATTCCAAGTGAGCACACATCTACACCTCCAATCCCTTACCGTACTGAGGCGAAGGCATAGGGCTGGCCAGATCACGGCGTGCCTTCGGACATCCGTGGCTACCTCCGCTTCATGAAATTTGTCGACGCATGCAACCTCGACGGGTGGCATCCGGACGCTTCGAACTCACCCAATCCACCGCTCGTGGTTCACTGCAGCGCCGGGGTCGGCCGGACAGGGACATTTCTCGCGCTCTCGTCGATCTTCCGGTACCACAACCTCAACCAACCTCGGGTCGCATCGTCTGATCCTCACATAGTGGCAGAGCCTGAGACGCAGGCACCCGCGCTGCCGCCGAGTGCGCTGGGTAAACTGGACGAGAGGGTCAAGAATGACTTGATCGCGCTAGAGATTGACTCATTGCGGGACCAAAGGTCGATGATGGTTGAGGCTGCTGAGCAGGTTCGGTTCATTTATGTAGCATTTTTGGCGGCGTGGAGACTGGCCATCGAGGTCGAGGAAACCGAAGACGGTGAGAAGTAGAAATATCAAGTGGGGGGTTTGTAGCCCGTTGTTTGTTTTATAGCAGCAGTATTCGGAATGAATGTACAGGATTGATATAATGACAAATGTAGGTCAAGCGAACGCCAATCCGTGGGTGTAGAGCTCGTAGAGGATACATATCGCGGTTGAGGTTGAGGAGGTAGTGAGTGTTCCTGCACTAACCCTAACGCGCGCAAACTGGGATGTTTTACTATTTTTGAGACGAGGGAGACGAGGGAGACGGAGGGGGGGTTGTTGAGAAGCGAACCATGAGAACCATGGCGTGCACGTGTGACTTTGTGGGACGGGCTTGTGTTTCTGGTAACCGAGATAAATGGGTTTGGTGGTCGGCGCCGCCGCCGAAGAATAGGGCAGAGCGGGAAAATGAAATGGATGGATGACTGTTTTGGTACATCCGGCTTTGTCGTTCTCCCTGATTCGTTCGGCGGAAAATTGTCAGCGATCGCGTGCAAGGACGACGAAGGGGGGGGGGATGGAGACGGGAGACGGGAGACGGGAGACGGATGGAGTGGCCGATCGAGAGCCTATCAAAAACCGGTCATCAAAGCGAGTTCGTGGTACGTGGTCGCGGGATTAGCCGGAGACAGTCAAGCGAGTGGTGGTGGTGGTGGACATGGGGCCGAAAGGGGTAACAGGGTTGCAGTGTCTCTTATTTTATAGATATATGTATTATTATTATTATTATTATTATTAAATTTATATGCTAGCGAGAAGGGGCTGGTGTGCCGCCGCCGGGCTGCGTGGCGTTGTTAGATTCGGAGTACGAGCCGAAATCGTGGTGACAAACAAGCACGGCAAGCACGGGCCCATCCGTTACGGCGGCGGTGGTAGTGCACCTCGGGGTTGTGGCTGAGATCCACACCTCTGGCGCAACGTGGTTCGACCATCGATCTTGGATTATCGGCACGAGGGAGAGTAGGTCGGGGGGGCGCGTGTGTCGAACCGACGCCGGCGACACGGGCGGACACTGGTGGAAGCAGGGCAGACACAGGGTAGATACGGGCGGATGCAGGCGGGTACAGGCTGACATGGGCAGATTTCAGGCAGATCCAGGTAGATTCAGGTGGACGCTGTCTGGTGCTGTCTGCTGCGGTGGGCCTCGAGCCATTGACACTTGCATCGACTGGCATCGACTGAGGTCGTGAGTGTACTAAATTGAGGCATAGGACAGATCCGCAACGAGGCCTGTCACCGAGGTTTGTCTCCCGAGCTCATTCGCCCACACTTACCCTTCGCGCGGCCCACGCCGTTCGACACGAGGCAAGGCAGCATGCACTACCACGCACGACCATGCAGCACGACCACGACCCCCCGTCGTTTTGCGTCGTTTGCGTCGTTGCATCTCCATCCGCCGTTCTTGTTGCTCCTCCTCATTTCCCATAATAAACCCCTTTTACTCCTCGAGTCCCCTCCCCCGACTCTCCCCTCCCGACCACATCCCTCGTCCGAGTCGCCCTTCACGTCCCCCACGTCTAACACATCCTCCCCGAGGAGTACACCCGGTCGAGTGAACAACCGACCCGGTATATGGCCCCTCCCCACAACGCGCTCAGAAACGCGACTAGACATCATCATCATTACCACTCTATGAGACCCTTACCGCTCTCCCCTCGTTCCTGTCAAACAGCGACGACGACGACAACTGTCCATCTCGACCCATCCGATTTCGACGCTAGAGTCTCCGCCTGGGAGAAAAACGAAGCCCGAGAGGCCTCGATCATGTCCTCTGCTCCTCCTCTTCCTCCTCTTACCTATCCCCCGACTCCTTCCTTTTCTTCAGACGACTCCCAACTCGTTTCCCATTCCCGCTCTTCCCATTTTTCCACAATTGAGACCACGCCGCATCATATTCCTCACCTACATCATCATCATCACAGCACTGTCCAAGTCTGGCATCCTAACCCTTCTCCACACACTCATCGTACGTTTTCCTCCATGTCTTTCTAACCCTAGGCGGCCGCGCGCGCCCCCGCCGACGACGAGCAGACAAGAAGCAACCAAGAAAAAAAATCGGACAAATCGAAAAACAGGAACTAAACAC
>Ga0307513_10004094_pt1 | contig 19535 bp, 24 predicted proteins | sample 15_EM_MG_FD_202174 | JGI IMG/M metagenome (GOLD analysis project Ga0307513, IMG submission 202174) | Populus trichocarpa ectomycorrhiza microbial communities from riparian zone in the Pacific Northwest, United States - 15_EM | ecosystem: Host-associated > Plants > Roots > Unclassified | place...
AGAACGTGACAAAACAAGCTACTCTGCCCCAGCCATAATGACTATTGTCGAGCCGCGCGAAATATCGCTCTGGAAACTCGCAGCAGCTCTCGTTCCGGTCATAGCTGCCGTAGGGGTGCCTGCCGCGCTACATCCAGTCCACCACGATGCCGTTTATGCGTCGGTGGTTTGCTCGACAATCGCGTTCGCTATCACCATCTACGTCATCCCGAAACTTGGACCTTCATTTGTCAAAGTAGGGCTCAAAGGTCGTGACCTGCTTAAGAAATCCACAGATGACGTGTCAGTAAACAATCCATATTCTCTCCACGCGTCCAACGCGTCTTCGATAGGCCAGAATGCATGGGGCTCATCTGTGCATGCGTATACGTATGTCTTCTTATCGTGTTTATCCCGTTCCCATTCTCCGCGGTCATCTCCACCGATCCCCTTGTCGCGGCCGTCAATTCAGCTCATCGTCAAGTGAGTGGCGTGATTACTTTATATCGGTGCAAAAGAACTGAAGGAATCCCCAGCTTGCCGTATACCTAGCTGCTGTCCTCTCCATCTTAATTGCGACACTTCTGGGGCTCCTTGATGACCTATTTGACATCCGTTGGAGACACAAACTGCCTATCCCACTTGTTGCCTCTGTTCCCCTCCTTCTTGTTTATTACGCCGAGCAAGGCAACACCCACGTCGTGATGCCTAAAATACTTAGCTCTTTCTTTGGCAGAGTCGTCGACCTTGGTAAGCGAACTTGTGAACAAGTATACCTCATAAGACTAAACCGCCTTCCTAGGTCCAATCTACTATGTTTACATGGCAATGGTCTCGACATTCACCACTAATTCCATCAACATTCTAGCAGGGATTAATGGTCTCGAAGTATCACAAACCATTGTGATCTCGGCATCTGTGATTTTGAACGACCTATTGTACCTATCGTGGCCATTCACCTTGCAGCTTGGGAGGTATCAAGTCTCCGGGTACTACGGTGCAGCCTTGGCAGAGGAACGGCACCTAGTTAGTCTTTACTTCATGATCCCCCTATTTGCTGTATCTCTAGCATTTGCGTATCACAACTGGTAGGCCACTCTCCCGTCATGTTGGAGACACGCTTACGCTCTTGCAGGTACCCGGCTCGAGCCTTCCCTGGAGACACGTTCTGCTATTTCTCAGGAATGGCATTCGCAGTCGTAGCCATCTTAGGACACTTTAGCAAAACCCTCATGCTCTTCTTCCTCCCCCAAATTTTCAACTTCATACTCAGTACTCCACAACTCTTCCGGCTCATACCCTGTCCGCGACATCGTGTCCCCAAACTTAGAGAAGACGGGAGGATAGAGGCCTCAGTCGCTTTAATCGAAAAACCTAACTCCCTTTCCCTTGCTGTCGTACGGCTCCTCTCCGCAATGAAGCTTGCTAAAGTTGGTGTTGATAAGCAGAAGAAGTGCCTGACATGCACCAACCTCACCATCCTGAACTTCTTGCTCAATTTCACCGGTCCAATCAAAGAGGACACCCTAACGAAGCTCGTAATAATGGTGCAACTAGCAGGGTCTGTGCTTGCTTTCGGTATTCGGTATGGACTGGCTGGGTTCTTGTACGAAGGGGATCGGCGATGAAGGAAAACATGTTGCTAGATTTATTCGTTGTTATAGTATTCATTCTGGGATCGAGATCAGGCCGTCAATGAACAAGCCTGAAGGAGAAACACGCCTTCAGGAAGGCCGAGGACGGGTAAGTGAACCACGCGACCCGGAAATGCTCGAGCGAAAGAGGATCACATGAAGTAGCCACTAGTTAAAGTATGGCCTGAGGAGGAATGACGAACAAGCGGAACGCGGCAGAAGGTGGTAGTACACTTGTCTATTCTAGGAATGACTAGTCAAGTCCTATGGAAGTAGGCCCTATCAGCTATAACAATCAACGCCCAGGCTTTTTAAAATGCAATGCAGCATTTCCAGCGCTCTTTCTCGGAGTACTACGAGCGTTTTTGTGTGGGGACTTCTGCTGACGCTTCGCAGCTGGAGCATCCAAAATAACAATGTCGTCGTCCTCTTCGGGGACTTCCATAGGTTCCGCAGATCTCGCCTTCCTTTTGCCGGGCGTGAGCGGCGGAGTGTCCTGATCTTCTTTGGCAGCAGTCTCGGACACAGGCGGGGTTGAAGAGTTGGGTAATGGAGCCTGAGTAGTCTTGCTCCGAACTTCCTTCCATTGTTCTGAGAGCTTCGTGATCAGGTTATACAGATCGGCGCGCTTCTCCTTGAACCGCTCGATATCCCATAGAGAGTGGTTTCCCGTGAGTCGATTCTTCTGCACCCTTGACTGTGGGGTGTTCATAACCAGCCCGTATTGTCCAAGAAAACGGAGCTTACGAAGGCGAGCTGCCAGAACTCAACAGGAGACTTGAATATGGTCTCGACCACTTGTCCAACATAGACGCCGCAGTCGCAAGAGTTCGGTTGTTCCGGAGTCTGGTAGCAGGAGACGTGAGTCGAACGTCGTCCCCCCCAAAAAAAACCGAACGGGACATACTGGAACCTTCTTGCCATGGACAGGCGGCTTGTTTCCGAGATCGACACCTTTCTTGTCCATTGCTTCTGCCTTCAAGTATGCATTTAAGGCACTGATAGCCGCTTGATGCCTTCCACCCAATGAATCGAAGGTTAGAATCCAAGTTCTGTACCGCACAGTCAAGTTAGTGCAGTCTTGGATACATGAAGAGCGGTCTCACTGATTCATTGGATCCAATGATTGAAAGTTTTTCGCATCTTTCATGACTGAATCGACAGGTTCCATCGAATCTCTGTTGCTCTCCTGCAGGGATGCGCGAGGCGTAAGGTTTTCTTCCACAGGTCCTTTGTTCTCCATGGGTCGCATCGGCACCGCAACAGGTTTGTCGTCAATGTTCATACTCAAACGGCGGCGGTGTTTAGGTAGTTTCATTTCATCAGCACTCTCTGGGCCAAGGTCGGACTCTGGAGGAAGTAGAGCATTCGACGTGGCCGGAGAACCGACGGTTGGAGTTTCCGGCACGAATTCGGGACTGTGTGATGAAACGGTAGCCGCGTCCGCCTTGTAATACCGACCAGACCGATGTGGTGTGTGCACAAGACGCTGAGCGCTGGCGATGGCGTTTCCAGGGAAGAGGATGATTGCAAGGTACCAGTGTAGACTAAATTTGGGGTCAATAAACCGCAGAGGTGCATAAGGGAGTGACCCACTGTTCATTTATTGGGACGATGAGATACTTCTTCTTGAAGATATCGACCTTGGAAGTCCATTTTCGTACATTGGCGTAGCCTTGTTGTGTGCTACTCAGAAGTTTAGTGTCGTTCTTCAGTGCCCGAGATGAGGTCTACGTACGTGCCGGTCTTTAGTCTCTTGTAGAAGAACGTACTGAAGACATGGATCTCGTCAGCCAATTCGGCGTTTGTCTCTTTCAAATCATGAAGCCAACGTCTCCAGGTACCCGAGTCAGCTTGAGCCATCACCATGATGAGGCCCTTTCACGCACTTGAGACTAAATTCAACAAGAGTATCGTTCAGGAATTCGCCAGGCTTCAGCCTATTCAAGTCGCCTTTCGTAATTTCGACCCCACCAGGCCCTGTGAAGGGGTAGGCAAGAATACTGGAAGGTCGATGAATAAGTTCCATTGGACACGGTCAAGCTCTAGACTTACACTTCTTCCAACTCCTTTTGCCGTGCTGTGTTCTCTCGTTGGGCAGCCGAACGAGTCGAGCGACTGGTGGTGATGACTTGTTCACGAGTGTGCCTCTTCCTGGGGGAGAGGTGCGCCGGAGGTGGTGGCGAGGATTCCATATCAGCCAATGTGGGGGTAGAGGGTTCAGGAGTGTGTGAACCGAGTGGACTGGAACCGCGTGTCAGGTGGGCGTTTGCAATGAGTAGGGTGGCTGTGAGCTCACGGTGGTGATTCTGGTTTCCTTTGACGCGCCTCATTTGCCCTTATTTTGAATGAATCCTCAAATTCCTTCATAGGCTTTTTCCTAGTGGTGCTAATGAACAAATACAGATTTTAGGGCAGATAAGAGACTCACCCATATGCGTTGTGCTCCTTCAATTTGGTTAAGAAAGCCTCCAAGGACTCCTTTTCTCTTTCCCATTCTCGGCTACTAAATCGAAACAACATCGCCCGATCAAATAAGTCCCCTCCTGCGACGATGAGTGGCTGTTGGTTATCAAGTGGGGCTACACATACCCTCCACAAAACTGCCGCGCTGTTTGTGTTGTCGATAAAACAGCGAGGTTGTTTTTAGTACGAACAAGGCGCCGCGTCCTTCTTTGATGTTCTGCGTAATGCATAAGAACCATGAATGAGCACCGTTTCAGGACTTACAGCCCATAACTCTAGATCATCAATGTCGATCTGGAACGTTTCGGACCTCTTGTTAGTTTCAATGGTCACGATTAGCTTGCGGGCCTCTCCTATTGCCTCCCATTGCAGAGAGGTTCTGGTGTCTTCCACTTCAAATCCTGGCATTTTGCGTTCCACGCCTAAGTACCATAGCTCGACGGGCATGCAGGACTCGATTATGATCTCTTCTCCAGAGTTTTGATGTGGCGTTGGCTTTCGAACGTTATTCACTTTGGAAGCCGGGATGCTCATAAAAACACACGAGTCATCTAAGTCTTTGGGCTGGGGTCGAGTCTTTAGTGCCGTAATACTGGAAAGCGTCTAACCAGAAGGCCCTGATCAGTGGGTAACCAAACCCTTAGTACGGATGCATACCTTGCCACGCATATTCGATATCTTCTTTGGCCGCGGGGGTTGAGCACGTTGGTCCCTATGGGGAAATTGTTCGGCTGCTCTTTGTTCAAACTGTCGGACGCGGTCGTCTACGGATTTGAAAAGAGTGGATTTGGATAGTGCGCGACCACGAGGACTCGGTTTTGGTTTTCCAAGGTCGATGATACCATCATCAGATCCTTCGGCTTCGTCCCTCTGTTTTCCAGCGGTTCGTGGGCAGAGGGCTATCTCGTCTGTGTCCGAACTCGTCCCTGAATGCCGACCTCTGGAGGGTTTTCTTCCTTCAAGCAAATTTTCCAGTCGGAGATCAGTCGTACCCGGCGATAGTTTTGAAGTCTTGGCTGCGGTCGAGGCGGTATGTTGGCCTAGAAGCAGACCTTCGAGTCCGGAATCGACATTTGAGCCTCCAGCAGTGGAGGTTAATGCCACACTGGTGCGAGGTTTCTTGTGGGAAGGTTCGGTAGGTACAGTAACGTTGGTTAATCCTCGCTTGCGTTTAGTGCCTGCTAATTGGCCGCTCCTGACTGGGGCAACTGTACGTTGGTGTGCAGGGGCCCGTGGTTGCCCTGCGAAGGCAAATGGGTTGAAAGATGGCTATTATCCGTCGTGAGCTCGAGTCCAGACAGTATTCTGGCACGGATTGATACCTTTGATTTCTGCTTGCTATCATGGTCGTGAAGAGCCTCCATTCTAATCAATCAGGAAGTGTCAGAACGCGTCTTATTATGGTGAGTATACGCGGCTACCCCATAGAGAGCGAGGGTGGAGGTCTAGGCGCGCGCAGCCCGAGTGCTGTACCACCAACCCCGTGCATCAGGTGATTTATCTGGCCCTTAGTCGCCATTTGCCAGTTCACTAGCGGCGTAGAACTCGAGTGCTTGTCCGGACGGAGTCGTAGAGCCACCAGGGTAGTTGTTCAGGGAGGCGAAGGGAAACGGGTCAAGATGATAGTCTTTGTCCAGTTTTGACGACGCCCCTCTGCGATGCCTCCCAAACGACCTCGGGAATCGGACGGAGAGCCGACTGGAAGAGCGAGGAAGAAACAAAAGATCACCAATGCACGCACGATCGACGTCCAACCGTCCAACGGGACCCCTCAAAGTGCGTTCCAACTGGACGCTGTCTGACTGGTCGAACTCGCTAAACTCTCCACAGGCATACCACAGCTTCCAACGGCTATAGATGTCGTTAAATTTACAGAGGTCAGTGTTCCTCTCGTGTCCTAGTGTCGTCTCTCAGGCTTCGTAGGCGCGTGCATTTGAGATCCAGGCCATGCAAAAGGCGATGAAGTCTGTCAAGTATGTCCAACTAGTTCCTTGTATGAAATGTCCTTAGAACTCCGCGCTTTGTAGGTCCGCCGCGAGCCATAGAGTGTGGCAATCACTGCCGCGCCATTTGCGAAGGCGCGCCGCAAGTCACGACGTAAGACGCGTTCCCGTACGACTGAGAGAGAAAGCCCGTTTAGAGGTATGCTCTCGTTCTTTTGCTTTCCCGCCGCCTTCCTTGACGCGGTCATGAGATGGACCCCGCGAGGAAGAAGGCCCTCAAGCGCGCGATGTCTAAACCTGGCAAGAAAAAGCAAATGACACGTACAGAAATCTTGTTGAGGCGCCAGAGTGGGTGTTCCTCTCGTGCCCTTCGTTTCATCCTCACTATAGAATAGGGGACAAGAAATGGCTGGAGACCCACATCTGGCACGCGAAGAGGATGAAGATGAATAATATATGGGGCTATCGCTTAGTGTGTCTCTGCTCCGTTGTACTGCCTATAATCTTACCCAAGCTCCTAGGCAGAACACCCGACCGAAAAGTCATTTCGTCCGTCACACAGAGCCGCACTCCACGGGTGTATACTCCACGATGCATCATATACTGCACTTATTGAGTTGAAGGGAAAGCAGGCACTTTTGAGACGAGTCCTAAACGGTTGTAGTGACCCCCACGGATTAAGTCCAGGTTCTGCTACGTAGGTACAAACCAAGCTATCTCTCCAGACACTGACCATATTTCAGCTACATTGCAGGTGGCCGCGCCTGCTACACAAGTCTTTATGAGGACACAACGTATCCTCTCGGCTTCGTTGCTCCCGTACAAATTATCTGGAAACCGCTTTCCAACCCCCAACTTCCGCCAGCTGCGGAGAACCCGGCCGCCAGTGATAAGAAGGGCAAAAGCAAACTAATCTCGATCCCGTCAAAAGAGGTCAAACCCACGGAAGACATGCAACGGACTCTCTGGCTTAGGATACACCCTGGAGCGTACGACGCGGCATCTTCTACTCTTACGCGTGCTGCGATGAGAGTCCTCGCCGCAGCCAAGGAGGCACACGAACCTGCCGCTGAAATCGAGATCGCCGACCTACGGGGACACACGAATACTTTCGAACTAACTGGGCCAAAGTCAAGTCAAGTCATTCACGGTGTAGTGAAGCTCGCGAGCGAGGACAAGCCGAAGGAGGTAAAGGAGGTGTGTTCTACTTCTTACCATCTCATACAGATTCTCACCTCGTGCTATAGTTCTGGAACAGGCTTGAAGTACTGCAATCCCCTGGCTCTGTTCCTCGAGGGATGATAATCGGTGTAAAGGTTAACGATCCACGTCTGACGTGAGTTTGATTTGATGGATTACCATCCACCTGCTAACATTGGCCTAGCTTCCCTCCCAAGAATGCCACGGTTCCAGATCACGGAAATCTTCCGAACTTACAAGCACCATTTCGCTGCAAACCGGGAGGTGCACTCGCGGCGTCTGAGCTTTGGTCTGAAAAAACTCGCTTGGGGCTTGCTAAGCCGAGGTTCATGAAGAAGGAGCTAGACGAAAGAAGGGCCAAGGTTCGTTCATGGATCGTTTGCCTCAAATTATCCACTAACGCGCTTTCTAGCAACTTATACCTGGGACGAAACTCGCACCCCTGGCCCAAGACGATCGGGTCCCTTTACTACTGATTCAAAATACAGTTGGCAGTGGTTCGTCTCTCTCGACGGCTTCCTCCACCGAATCGTCATTGCATATGCACGGCTGGACCGTCCTGATGCCACTCGGTTGGGGCATGCCGTTCCTATCTTCGCTCGTTCATAGCGGTTCCCGAGTCGGAGGCCAGCGCGAACGCAAATCCCAAGTCTTTGAGTCCGGCGTGCCTCACTTCCCAGACGACTTCCCTGGAACTGTTATTGGCCAGATGCACGCGGAGGAGGTGGGGAGCTCAAAACAGGCAAAATGGGAACGAACTCCGCCAGCCAAACGCGTCTCGTATGCGAAGCTCGGAACAAGGAGCCCCTGGCTGCCAGATTGGGAAGTTGTTTGTAGTATTCCAGCCAAGGAGAAAGAAAGCGGCGAGTCTGAATTTGTTAGTACTCAGCGGATGGATGCCGACGCTGAGCAGTCAGTCCAAGCCGAAGTGGACAAGGAAACCGAAGGGGCACGCGTCTGGCTGCTTCGTTGCGCAGACACGAAGGACATATTCCGTGACCTCGTCGACTGTGCGGGAGACAAGGCATGCGCGGAGACCTTGTTACAGAGGCTCAATGCAGCACGGGTTCACCGCGGGCTAGAGGAGCTCAAGACAGATCCCGAATTACTTTATAAAGGGGCTCTCGTGCAGGTCTCCCTGACCATGTGTCAAAGAGGCGATCCTGAGGATATGGCCTGCATCTACTTTGTTGGCCAGGACGAGTGCAAATACTGGCAGCACGCATTGAAAAAGGCAGGACAACACCAGTACCAGCAGGTCTGACATGTGTCTGGTCTTGGAGTCGATTACTGATGGCTACCACAGCTCTGCGAAACAGTCCCCTCCACCGACCAAATTATTGGCTATCTTACTACTGGAGGGATGTCACTTTCTCGGGGGATGGGCTTCGGGATCGGGTCTGTATCATTAGCGAAAGTTGTTCGATTAGCAAGAGAACAAAAGGAGTAAGTGGCTTTCGCAGAGTCGCGAGTGAACGTTTTGATGACCCCTTGGCAGCGTCGTGAAGAGAAATGGACTCCTCGTGAAAATTAGAAATCGTGATGGCGTGATTTGTCGTCCAGCACGTTTGGAATTATGTGTCGCGTAGTTATTGCTGTCGCTGTCTCTTGGAAGCGAAGCTTGAAATTTCAAACTCCGCAGTTTGTACTTAACCAGCACCATCTCCAACTCCCCATTCGAGTGGGGCTGAAACTCGCCCAAGGAACTACCAATGGCTACTACAGCGCTCCAAACGCCTCGGAAAGAGCAAACAACCGCTCCACGAGGCGTCAAATTGACTGAAACGGAGAAACGCCAATTACTTGAGAATCTTGACATTGAAGGTACCTCAACCGAGACGAAGACACTCGTGCATTCTAATGCTCATGTTTCCCCCGCTTTACCGTAGTGGAGAACGAGAAACGACGTTTCGAAGCTTATCTCCAAGATATCCTCGAGAGTTTTGCGACGAGACACGAAGGTCAAATTACTCGCATTCCCAAAGAGGTTCGAGCGATGACTTTAAGGGAATTCGACAAATACGGTGGAACTGTAGCGGCGGGTGTGCAAGCACTTTGCAAGCAGCGGATTGCTGCTGGTGAAGCAATAGGCTTGGAGAAAAAGAGGTACATTTTATTGTCACTCTTTAGCACCATTTTTGACCTATTTGGACTATTAGGAAGTGGCAAGCTGCGATTCAGGATGGAGTTAATACAGAGGAAGCTCGCCATGCGAAGAATCGTACGAATTTTAGCTATGAACAACACTGTACGGATGCGTCTGATTACTTATACAGCTCGCCTTGCCCCGGCATCTCCACTAAAACCACACATGAGGCTTGCTACCAATCGGACTCCTATGGCAAATCGAACTGCAAACAAGACCCTCATGCGCTCGGTGAAGAAGAATCAGCCAAAGCATGAAGCAAACTATAAGCAGGGGCGCTTCGCCTCACCAACTAAACCACCTGCTCCGCCCTTCCGCCTTCCATCGACGGCATTCAACCCAGTTCTACCAAAGACACCTTCGTATCCCAAGCGAATCGCGAAGTGGAACGAGTCTGTTATGTCGATTAACGGCTCACCGCTTGCCTTCCCCAGGCACGGTGCGATGGACGACGACGATGCGGCTACGGTTGTCAGCAGCGAGAGAGGCAGCCATGCTATCATCTGCAAAGAAGGCGCCCACGATAACTTCTCGTCCAGGTTGTCCTCCTCAACCGTCGGCTCTACCAGTTTCACTGGCCCGACAATAACCATTCCGACCACCAAAGGTCAGGTCTTGCGATTTGACCCCGTCTCCATGAGTCCGGGTTCATTCGAAAAGCTACCAGGTTTGACGGACAGCGCGAAGAAACACGCCAAGGACGAGATGATGCGGATTGTTCAAAATCTAGCCAAATGGCATATCTAGTCTCTACGGGCCGGTTTGTAACTTATCATCAGATAGATGTATGTATCTAACGCCGTACAATGGTGTATGTATTGGGTCAACTCCTACATGGCTTGTTGTGAGAATGCTACAATGACGGTCATAATTCACTCGAGATACTAGGGCTGCAGCACTGGGTACTTGTAAGAGTGAAGACTGGTTCAGGCGTCCCGAATTTCGCGCCGCCTCCTGTTGCTGCGATCCTCTTTCCCTCCGCCGCCTCCCCGCCCTCTCCCGCGCCCACCACGCCTGTTCCGCCCGCGGAAATTTTCATAGTTGAAGTTTGGGTCGATGGGGCTGGTGAACCTAATGGCTATGTTGTCGGAAAACCTCACCCCCTTAGTTTCCGCTGGTCCTTCCTCACTCGACGCGCCCGCCTCGTCCACTTCTATATCTTCTTCCACTACCACCTCGCTATACGATACTTGCACATCCCGATTGCGTGCTTTCGTTCTCTCGAAGCCCCCATGTCGGCCACCGCGTCCAAACCTGACACTTGACGGTACGAGCGAAACGTTCTTCATCTTGTCCGTTATTAGATCAACTGCATCACCTCTATCGTTCACTTCTTGCTTTCGTTGTTGAGAGGTCGAGGTCGAAGCCTCCATGCCAGGCTCCTTGGTTTTGCGTCGGTCTTTGGAACGGGAACGCAACTTTTGCGAGGAGTTGCCCTGCCCAGTTTCAGCCCCCATTGATGCCGGATTAGCAGCTTTGTTGGGTAGCTCGGGGCGGGTACCTCCTGCTGCCCATGCTCGAAGTTGGTTGCCGATGCCGTATTTGATCACCGCGAAGAAGAATGAAGGTTCAAAGTAGTGGGTCTCTATCAGGTGCTTTCGTCTGGCGTTGATACTAGGCATTGTCTGAGGGCATTCTGGAAGGAGGCACTGGAATGCATCCGTCAGGTTGTTGTCCGATATTTTCGGGGAATATTCTCGCCTTATACTGTACAAAAAGGATCCGTCAGCATTGTGACACGAATATTGGGCCAAGCGCTCAAGACTGACAATGTTCTCACCCCGCTCCTTGCGTAGCGCCGCCAAAGTGTCGTGGAATTCGGTTTGGTGCTAAAGAGTCAAATGATTTAGACCACAAATAACTCGTTAACGATGCTTTAAGCAGCTGGGCATACCAGGTTGAGATAATGTTCGCGATCGAATACCCCATGACAACCTTCAGCACTACACACGAAAGCGTGATACTTCGAATAGTGTCCTTCTAGCTCTTCTACACCAAATAGTGCGGTTGGTTTGTTCGGAGGGTTGCATGTTGGTGGAAGAGTGCAGTGGATGACTTCGCCTTCAGCGTCAGACACCGACTCCGTCCTCAGAAACTTGTTCGGCTGCGTTATCTCTAATTCCGAGCCTGATGGTTGTTCCTCAGTAGGTGATTGAGAGCGTTGCCGTTTAGAACTGGGCATACTCGAGGTATGGTAGAGTGCAAGGAAGCGCGAATACCAAAGGACGCTGGCAGCCACTTGCTGAGGTAACCAGAGCCACTATGAAGTCCTGGCATCTCCAGAAAATGCCAAGTAACTCAAAGGACCCCACAAATGCCAGGAGCAAAGCCGGTAACACTCAGTCTCAAGTGCAGGTCTATTTGACGGGCTTTACAATACAACTCCTCTATTGCACCTTAACTGACTCACGATCTTTTGATAGTCTGTGGACGTCTTGCTCTAGAAAAAGGTCAGTATGGGTTTTGGAGAGAGAACGGTCACGCACGAAGTCCCCATACGGTCGACCGCAGATCGAGGAACTCTGCGATTACCATTAGAGCAATAAAGGGAAGAGGGATGATATATAAGCGCACCGATGTGTAGGCCATCATAGAGTTTCTTCATTTCGGCTCGGAGGCGCGTCACCTGGAAATGGCGGTTGGGATGAGACGGCGGGAGCAACCTATTAGCAAGGTAACTCACATCCTCTTTTGCAGCAGTGCGGTCCGCCAAAGCCTTTAGCTCCTTCTCCACTGTCTCAATTCGTCGGACATGGGCAGTGACCTGGCCAGAGGTGTTATATTCAACGGCCCGATGGCACAGTTCGCATATGGTATACCTTCTGCGTGCTACTTTGTAGCTCGCCGATGCTTGACTGGAGAATTGCAGAGCTCAGACGATATTCGTCGAGGAGCTGGTAGGAGGCGAAAGCACAGGCAGAAGCGAAGCCAAGAAGGAATCCAAAGATACTGGATAGACCAATGAGCGGATAGAAAGAGGTTTGGATTCTACACGCACCCGCCGCGAATCCCTCCCACTTTTCGTACCTTCGGGGGTGGTGTGGTAACTATTGTCGAGCCTCCAGCCGCTGCGTCCATGCACCGGACAGACGTGGTAAATGTCCTGGCTAAGAAAGGGTTCCGGCGCTGAGCAAGCAGGCGGGCGGCCATGTTATTGTGGTCGAACAAGCGGTGAATTTCGGTTTTCAGCCTTTTTCCTCCTTCTTTACCAGCGGTGGATCCAGTCACAGCCCGGCAGCGCGCAAAAACGTAAAGAGCAAGTCTAGTATACCTGAGAAGTCGAGTGAACCATGTATCGCCAACATCCCTACGCGGGCTATGGCCCTGGTCCTCGCAGAGGTGGCTCTCCGCCTGGGCCCGGCCCAGATCGCTCAAGGCACGCAGACGGTGGTCACAGACGAGGTCGAGGGCGCAATAGAGGCGCTAGTGCTAATTTTACGGCTCCCCGTGAACAACTTGGATACCCACCCCAGCGAGACACTCAATACTCTGAAGACCCGTATTTCAGCAACCCGCCACGTAATGATCTCACTCAATCTGCATATTCTGAGAATGGGTACGGGCACGATCAAGGTACGTATCGTGAAACAGCACCCCTTTCTCTCCATGAGCCAGGAGCCTCCAGCCAGCTGGTAAAGGGCCCGCGCGCGAATCACCCACACGGAACCTCACGCAACACGGGTATGGTTCAAATATCTGCAGAGATATCGCTTTCGTTCCTCCTGAGCTTGAGATCAAGCACGTCCCCGGCTTGAGCGAGTCCAGCTGTTTCATGGGAACTTCCCCATCACAACCACCACTCGGACTCCTGCTTGAACATTGGGCTCATTTTGCATATTTTTATATCATCAGATACATTCTCGGGAAATGGAACCCCCCAACAGTCATCTGCCAAGGGGCAGGAGACACCTGTCCACGATTCGCTTATCGAGGAACGCTTGCAACGTGAGAGGCCGTGTCGGACACTTTTCATCCGTAACATCAAAGTAGGTGCTACCCATTCTGAAATTCTGTCACGGCTGACTCCTCGTACCCAGTATGAGACAGACAGCCGAGAATTCAGACGTAAGTTCGAAGAATTCGGCGAGATTAAAACTTTCTTCGACCTCATCTCCCATCGTGGCATGGTTTTTTGCACCTATGTGTGTCTGCTCCCTTCCTCTTGGTCTCTTACCGCTCATCCCTTCTTCAGTTCGATATGAGGGCGGCCGAACGTGCCAAGGAAAGGCTACAAGGCACCGACCTTGCTGGTCGCCCTGTAAGTGGTTTGTTCAAAAATTTCACCTTGGAGACTAATAGACGGTCAGATCGACGTCCATTACAGCTTACCTCGAGAGGACCAAGCTGAAGACAGGAATCAAGGCATTCTCATAGTTTCACTGATTGACTCCCCGACCCATGCACCCGTTGATGATGCCGAGCTGAAGCGGAAATGCGGTACATTTGGTGACGTCAAGTCGATTAGCTCTCATGGCCGACCTGAGTACATTCTCAATCCTTGTCATAGAGCTTGCCTCTGATGTGTCACCTTGCAGCCAACGTACTGTAGAATTCTATGATACAAGGGTCCGTTCTCCACTCCTCGTCTCCGTCTGTCGGTCTTGCTGACACACCAATAGTCTTGTGAGGAAGCAGCCAGTAAGCTACGACATCAGTCATTGGGTGATGGTATCATGGAGACGGAATATGGGGACGCCGGGGGGCAGCCTTTACCCCCCGGTCCTGCCATGAAAAAGTAAGTCGCACCCCCATTGACGATAACAATCAAATTTGACTATCTACAGAGCGCAAGAAGAACGTGCTTCACATACCATAGCACCACGTGGACGCCGTGCTCGAGGACGAGGTGGACGTGGTGGTGGTGGTGGTGGTGACACCGGCCGTTGGGAGGAAGAGCGTCCCGTACCTCGTCGCGAATGGGGACCTGACCGTAGTTCTGGGCGAGATGAATTTGGTAGGGATATTGTGGGCGACCGACCTGTATCCCCTCCGCCTATAAGAGGGCGCTTCGAGCGCCCTGGCCATGGTACGTACCACAATGCACAAGTGTACCCACCTTTCACGCTTTGTAATACAGAGCGCAGTCCTGAGCGATCAAGAAGCTTCGCTTCTGAGCCCCCACTCGATCCCGTACGTCCACTCTCGAAGTTCGTTAACTATGATCACTCATTCTGTCTATAGGCTGAGAAAGCAAGGAGGGATCAAGCTAAGAAAGTGCAAGAGTTGCTCGACGCCTTGAAACAGTCTTCTAGCGGTCCTACAGCACCAATGCCCGTAGCGCCTGCGCCGTACTATCTTGCGCCGTCAGTGCCACAGCTGTCCAATCCGTACGCTGCTTCGATGTTGCCACCCGGTCTCGCGAGCCTAGTGCCACTCGTCCCTCAGCCTCAGATGCCCGGGATGCACCCAACGCAGCAATCTACTTACGGAGCATATGAACAGCTACTCATGAGCGCTCCGCACTTGCTTGCTGGATATGTGCCACCACCGTCTGTAGCTCCTTCAACCGGGGGTGGGTATAATCCAGCTGCTGGACCTTCTGCAAACGAGACAAACGGGATGCCCATGAACTTGATGGCGCTCCTTGAGAGACAGAACCAGCACAGTGTTCCACCAATGCCACCTCCAGCTGCCTTGAGGTCTCCTCCGACAGCCAGCGTTCCTCACAGCCAGCCGAGCATCCAAGACATCATGGCTCTATTGGTAGGTGTCCCCTTCGGCCGTGAACCACTGCCCCCTAATTCGCTCCCTTGCAGCAAAAGACCTCTTCGCAAACCTAATGAGTTTATCTGGAGCGAGCAATGAGACACTGGTGACAAGCACCAGTATGACATGAGTTTTTATTATCCTATGAACTAAGTGTGGGCCTTTGAACTTGATTCCCCCGTCTCAAACAAGCCAGAGAAGGTGATAATGTGTGATGTGCGAGTGTACGCCTCTATTTCCAACGCACTCGCTAAGACTTTTCTTCTACTATTGTCTTGGACCCTCGGTCGCTTCAAACTACAGAAAAATGATAGGACTCGTAATAGGCTAGGCAAGAATATCGAATTGGACAGAAAACTCTGCGTGTCCAAGTCGTTCGCGGCATCGCGGGTGTCCCAAGAAGGGGTCGATTAATGGGCATCGAGGTCGACACCAGAGTCGGACACGACAGTCTCAGGATAAACGACCTTGCAGGCAGCACGGCCGTAGGCATCCTTGTAGAATACAACATCACCTTCGTCTTCGACGAACTAGACAGAATGATAGTGAGTTTAAATTGTCCTGCAGATAAGACTTGATACCAACCTTGCAGGTACGCATGGCATTGACAACCGCGGACCAGCCTCCCGGAGCCCCTTGTAAATGAATCCCAGCGGCGGCCAAGCGCTTCCGCAGAGCATCCGCAGCCTCCCAAGCATGGTAATGTGGGATCTTTGATGATACGTGATGGAGGACGTGAGTCTCCGAGATTCCGTGCGTGAGGGTCCCACCGAGCCAGCCGAAGATTGGACCGGCACCGCCGAGAAGCGAGCGGTCGAGGGTCGAGAGCGCACCTCGCTGGAAGTTGAATGCAGAGCCGCGATAGTGAGGGACGTAGGGGTCAGTGTGCTGAAGGAAGGTGATCAAAACGAGCCAGTGGTTGACCCAGAGGTACGGGACACCGTAGATGCGGGCCATCTCCAAGAAACCACGGGTCATCGACCAGTAGACAACCGCTCCAAGCCAGAGGAGAATACCGATATCACTGATGATGATCTGATTGCGCTGGTGAGGGGTGAACATGACAGACCCAGGCAGGTAGTGGCTGGTGAACTTGGGGTAATGGCGTTGGCCAGAAGCATTATAAAGAAAATAATACGGCAATCCGACGAGCTGGGTTGGGGGTAAGCCCAAAATCTATTTACCCCGCCCAACATTTGCAAACCTACCAATATTATGGCACTCTGGGCGGCAGCGATGACCGGTGAATCCCCAAGTGCTTCCCGCATCTCTGCCATTACCTCTTTCGACACATGTTCGCCCGTGGCGTCTTCTCGGGCGGCGTCCAAAGGAGGCAATTTGCGCCGGGAGCGGGTCTTTGGGATGTAGGCCTGATCTTTAGTCATATGGCAGGTCGACGCATGGTGTTGGGCGTGGCTTGTGAACGGTTGGGTCAGGAACGGTTGCTTGGCAGGAAAGCAAATGGGAAATTACCTTATCCGCCAGGAATGGTACGGAACTCCAAGACTTGATGGGAGCCATTGAGCCACATTAAACGTGTTTGGGGATCATAAAAATACGCTGGGACTCACGCAGAATGGATAATCCACCCAACAACGTTGTTAATTGCCTTCGATTCAGAAAAAGCTTGGTGTCCACACTCGTGGGCTGTCAAAAGTCAATTAGAGGACGTCCGATTCGTGGAAATTTTCACATACCGATGACCCAGAGGCCCATGCCTACCAGTCCGGCCCAATAGGTATAGTTTGCCCATAGAGTGAGCCAAACCAGCTTGTAGGCGTAAGGGTGAGGGTATTGGATGCGGGAGGGGGCAATCAACGGCTCAATGGCGACGGTGGTTTTGTAGAAGACGGCGAGCAAGATGAAGTCCCAGATTCTGGGGAGAAGGTCGGCCTAACGGTCAGGGGTCAGCAGAAGCAGAGAGCGCTTACATATAGACCCCTGATCGCAGAGCAGAGCGCTGGAAGCAGTGCTGCCTAGTTGTAGCAAAATGGCGCGAGTGCGGGTGAGCGACGCGCCTGACAGACAGACGTCGAAAGTGGACTCACGGGACGGCGGAGAGGAGATCTTTGACGGAGAGGTCTGGGAGGACGAAGGTGGCGATTTCACCATCTTTCGTCGAGCCAGGGACCCGTCTGGGCGCTGACGGGGAACGGCGGTGGGACATGGAGAACCGAGCAAGCGGAGACGAGACAACGAGCAAGTCTATGAGTTACGATGCGTCTTCGCGGAAGAAACGGAGACGCAGTTGGTTGGAGATGCAAAAATTTCCGCTTTAGATGTAAACACGAAGAATACAATAATAAAGGGGATGTGAGCCTTTATAGACCCCCGAACATCACCATGTGATATCGGACTTCACACCACAACACCGCAAACACCGCAAACAACCGCGGACAACCGGCGCACGGGGCTCGAATAATTCCGACATACCGCGAGCAATGCACCCCGTTGCACAGAAATTCCGGCACACCGCGAGCAGAGCACCCACAGCACCCCCTTATTCCATTGGTGTCCCGCCGTGCCGAAGGGAAATCTTTTTTCCGGACCGTATAACCTGATCACGATCACAAAGCTCTCAGAACAATGGAAGGAAGTTCGGAGCAAGCGGCCCCATTACCCCATTACCAACTCTTCACTGCCAAAGAAGGTTAGGACACCACACCGCTCACGCCCAGCAAAGGGAAGGCGAGATCGGCGAGATCGGCGGAACCTATGGAAGTCCCCGATGAGGACGACGGCATTGTTATATTGCCAATTCCAGCTGCGGAGCGTCGGCAGGAGTCCCCACACAAAAACGCTCGTAGTACTCCGAGAAAGAGGACTGGAAATGCTACATTGCGTTTTAAAAGGCCTGGGCGTTGATTGGTATAGCTGATAGGGCCTACTTCCATAGGACTCGACTAATCATTCCTGGAATAGACAAGTGTACTACCGCCGTCTGCCGCGTTCTCGCACGTCCGTCATTCCCCCTCAGGCTATACTTTAACTAGTGGCTAATTCATGTGGTCCTCCTCCACTCGCGCATTTTCGGGTCACGTGGTTCACTTACCCGTCCTTCGCCTTCCTGAAGGCGTGTTCCTCCTTCAGACTTGTTCATTGACGGCCTGATCTCGATTCCAGAATGAATACTATAACAAAGGATAAATCTAACAACATGTTTTCCTTCGTCGCCGATCCCCTTCATAGAGGAACCCAGCTAGCCCATACCGAATACCGGAAGCAAGCACAGACCCTGCTAGTTGTACTATTATTACGAGCTTCGTCAGGGTCCTCTTTGATTGGACTGGTGAAATTGAGCAAGAAGTTCAGATGGTGAGGTTGGTGCATGTCAGGCTCTCTAGCAAGCTCTATTGCGGAGAGGAGCCGCACGACAGCAAGGGTGCAGGCGTTAGAGTTTTCGATTAGAGCAACTGGGGGCCTCCATCTTCCCGTCTTCTCTAGGTTTGGGGACACGATGTCGCGGACATGGTATGAGCCGGAGGTCTTGTGGAGTACTGAGTATGAAGTTGAAAATTTGGGGGAGGAAGAAGAGCATGAGGGTTTTGCTAAAGTGTCCTAAGATGGCTACGACTGCGAATGCCATTCCCGAGAAATAGCAGAACGTGTCTCCAGGGAAGGCTCGAGCCGGATACCTGCAAGAGCGTGGTGTTAGGATTTTGTATTTCCCCGTATTTATAGACTGCTGTATGTCCGTTTAGCTAATTGACCTTATCGGATACGAGTTGGACCCGACCACATCCGACTCGTGTCCGGCGGTGCCCTGGCCTCCACTGCGTGTACGGTTCCTGTATGTAACGCTGTACTTCAACAGGTTATGGGCCCTGGAGACGCCAGGCCAGTAGCTACATCGCCAAGGACCCCCGGGAGCAATTTCAAAATTCGCTCGAAAGCGCTCGCTCACGCGCTCAGACCGTCAAGAGGTCGGTAGTCACGCTACGTGAGCGTGAATACCGTCGAATAGGATCGATTTCGACGAAAACGAAGCAAATCTGCGGTGTCGGCCGTTCACTCTTTGCTTGCCATGCGGGGCCTTGCTTCAGCAGTCAGTCACACCTGTACAAGTGGTGTACATGTTCATTTACAGTGGAGAGCTTATAACGGCTCTCTTGCCGCTGTGTCTTGCGCTACGGAGTCTCATACGGTGCAGCCTTTGCCCTGTCGCCGCGGCATCATTGACGCATACGAGAGAAGATAACATGGGCCTTACGCCGGACTGCATCGGATCGCCTCTGAGGGCTTGTTGCTCGCTCGCTGTGTTGATGGGGACCCGGGGTTACGACAACACCCAAATGGTTAGGACACCCTTGAATTCATTCACACAGGAAGAGCAGGGCATACTTTCTTCAAGAGCATTCTTCGCTGTTGTCGCCACCTGTTATTTTAAGTCATCGACTCTCATCAATATCATTACTCTGCTCCCCACAACAGCGCATTTGTGTCCCAAGTTCCCCCTAGTAG
>Ga0307513_10004095_pt1 | contig 19533 bp, 15 predicted proteins | sample 15_EM_MG_FD_202174 | JGI IMG/M metagenome (GOLD analysis project Ga0307513, IMG submission 202174) | Populus trichocarpa ectomycorrhiza microbial communities from riparian zone in the Pacific Northwest, United States - 15_EM | ecosystem: Host-associated > Plants > Roots > Unclassified | place...
ATACCTACCAATCTGCTCTCCTACCACACAATTCCTCCTCACTTAGCGTGCAACGCAACCCCCTCGCACTTGCATAGTATTCTCCACATAGCAGTATAGATTGTGCACCATAGCCATATTATGAACAAAAAGCTTATTTATTTCATCTTTGGTTGGTGGCTCCTCGATACCTAGGCTATTCAAAGTGTAAATCGTTATTAATCCTTGTTTACTAAAAAGGAACTGGATTATTACCAGTATGCTGCACAGATTTTAGGCTGATCCCAATTGCACATGAAATAGAGATTGGGAGTCTGGCCTTTTTCCCTGTCATATAAGGCCTTCCGCTTTTCTGGTGACCCCGCAAGTATAATAAACCACCCCAAATTTGGAAGATGCGATTGTGGATCATCTAAGGTCTGATCTGTTAAGACACATAGTTTGCGCTTTTTCTTTTAAGAAAGGTTGAACAGTTCCTCAATTGTGACCTGTGTTCTACCGGCTTCCTTGTCAAATAAGAAGCATATTTGATTGGTGTGTAATAATCCTATTGTGCTCATGTTATTATGCAACATGTAATGATCTTTCTTACCAAAGTTTTGGAGCTTTAGCGTCTCTTCAGGTAGTAGTAAACTAGCTTATTGTCTTAGAGTTCGACTATCTCATCAGATAGTATGGAACTGTCATGTCATTGTATAAAACGTATCACAATCGTTCTATGTTGTTGTTCTGACTCTTGACTGTTACAACAGTCACTGCATGTGAGAGTTTGTTACTAGAGTATTCGTAGAACTCAATAGTGTAGAGATAAAAAGAATCGTATTGCAACTAGTTTAGTATAAGAAGGTACTTAGATGGTTGCGTAAAGATCAAATCTCTCAGGTCTCAAGAACTGCCTTATATAGGCCTTCTCACACCCTTAAGACTGGTGACACATCACCTGGTATTACCTAACCTTCAATGACTCATAGTGAGTTATAGTGTAAAATCCATCAGATGACTCATATGAGTCACTACATAAGATGATGTTAACCAATGACAACCTATAAACTAAATCATGTGCTTGAATGAGTCACATGCGTGAAACCCATGACTAATAATATGAGTGTACGAAAATCATTAAATCATAAAACTCTCAATTGTGAGTCATCTAAATAATCCACAAATCATAACATAACGATGACTCACTATTGAGTAGTCATGTGAGATGCTATGAGTCAGCTGATCTCATCTTGTGAAACAATAACATACCTATGACTAATAACCATTAGTTATATGAAACCTGCCTTGCTTAGTAACGATTTGTGACATGGTGCTATGATAAACAGTTGGCTGATTTGCTCAAAGTCGGCAAACCAGAATCCAGGAGAGGGAATATATTTTTCCTATTTCAAAGCTAAAAGATGCCACTACAATGACCTCTCAAAAGTATTGTCCAAAAAGTGCCTAAACATGAGTAATTTGCTAGCCTATTTCTATATAATAAAATATCTTAAAGTGATACACAAAATTTACATGAATTCCTGCTTACAAGAATTACTTTCAAGTTCTCCTATAATAAAAATCATAAACACTCCAGATTTGCCTGAGTCACGGTTGCACCTGGATTTACCTATGCAAAGTGTGATGAAAGGTGAATCCCCACCAAAATTATTGCCAAGCCCCCAAATTTGTATGTGGTCTTGGCATTCTATTATAACCATTGTATAGAAATGGATACAAAACCTCGTGAAATGAATATATACTAGTCACGGTAAAATAAATAAAAATCAGAACAGATTCTCCTTATAAATATCTGCATAGAATAAATTTGTATAAATTTTCATAACTTTATTTTATTGTTATTTCAGTTAGTGAATACACCGACTTTGGCTGTAAAACTGGGTATGGGACAATATTTTTGATAGGGGAGTTTATTAATAATGATAAGAACATACCTGCTCCTGGATGACCTGAGATTTCATAGTTCAAGCATGACTGCTCATTAGGGGTATCATCTATTCGTACTCCTTTCCATCCCTCAGCTTCTGTTTCAATCAGCATCACATAAACCTTGAAATATTCCCTCCATACTTGTAACATTCATACACCACAACGGACATTGGATTCAACCTCCACCATTTGAAAGAGTTTAATATCGCTTTCCGATTTGAATTTTGGTGGTACAAATGTCCTCTTGGCTTTGGAACTCATTATGATTTTATAACCAGGATCGATTCCATAGTTGGATAGAGGGACCTGCACCATAAACTCCTGGATAATTGGGAACAGCGTTCCCCATAACTCATCCAACAGATCTTGCATCTACCTCTGCATTGGAATAGTACTAATCGTAAACAGGTGTAGGAAATTGGAACCTTGGCTTTGGGTCGTGTTTTCAGGGATTGAACTCGTCGTGGGGATAGGAATAATGCAGGTTTGGAGATGTGGACAATGCTTGGTGGGGATGCTACACAGACAGATCATGGTGGGCTAGTACGTGTCCTTTCATCATGCTAATTATTCTAAACATCATACCTCTATCGGTTAGTTGAAACTATCCCAGATGAGATTTACACACCTGGCATGGAGCCACGCGCACTCACTCGGCTTTACCAAGAACCTCTCACTTGCTAAACGCTATTTGAAATTCAACAGCAGACAACCACGAACAGCCAAATAGTGTTGCCTTATACAGGCTGCAGCGTAATAAATTTGTAAATAATGATATTTGAAGGCAGTTGGAAGCAAAGAAACAAATGAAATGATAGGAAAAGGAAGCAAAATATAGCAGAGGAAGCGAAATAAACTAGCCCCGCAATCTACATCCCCGGCTTCTGAGCAATAAAATACACCCACGTCCGGGGGAAGAACCCCCGGGTTCAATATCATAGGCCTTATTTACAATACTGGGTCCTGTGAGGGGCAAATTACCTCGGGGACTGCCGGGATTGGCCTGGACCGCCGGGTCCAACACATTATTCCCCTACTCATGTAAGCATAATGAGGCACAAGGGAGAGGAACCACTCAGGTTGAGGGATGGGGGATGGTGTGAAGGCCGGGATCGTACTGGGGACTATCGGGGGTATAAAAAGGCGGTGAGGCGTAGGAAAGGACTACGGTACCCGGGGGGCGTGCCAAAACGATGGGATGGACAGGGGTTTGAGGTCCCCGTGCTCATAACCGTCAGCGGGAAAAAATGATTTAATTTGGAAGGTATGATGCGAGGAAGGGTAAAAAGCTTTGACATCGCCAACCCTTGTTCATCCCATCACTGACCCTCCTACCAAGTAGGTGGCGAGAGACGGCACTGGCAGGTATGAGGAGTGACGGCAGAGATCAAGCATGCAAAAAAAATGAATGATATATTATAATGCCCGGTAGCTGACAAAGTAATAGATATCCCTGATAGAAAAAGGAGGCTAAATAGCCAAGTGATCCCAGTATGAAGATAAGACTGAACCAATTCATTCCTCTGCAAGTCTTTTTTCTCTTCCGAATACTTCTATTAATCCTTCACCTTCAATATATTACAGTAGTGATGTCACCACAAAGCCATGATACCGATACTGCTGAAGCTGACTCAGCAGAACGGATGAAACTTTTCAGAAGATTTGCCGGGATGAGATCATGAACTAGAAGGGTCGTCCCGTCCTACCACCGGATGTGGAAGAAGATGGAAATTGAATATGAACTGAAAGAAGTGAAAAAAACTAATAGGAGAATATACTACGTATGGTGCATATCATCTATAGCGTGTACCAATGGAGGTGCAAAATGTAATGCCTCATAATCAGGGTAAGGGTATTTAATAATCAAAAAATGATTTCTGCATGCTTGTCCTTCAAGTCTTGAAATAAGCTTACTTTTTCTGTTATTACTTTTTTTTATATTATGATAGGTATTTTCGTAGAAGATATTCAGTTTAGTTATTAAGTAATAGTTTGATATAATTTAGGAGGAAGGGGCTACTCAATCATAGATTGAATTAAATTATATTAAACTATGATACATTAAATATTAACCAGTTACACAACAATGAGATTGATACTTTCTAGTAGCAAGAGATTCATACTCCTTAGACCCATACTAGTTAATGAATTGTAGACAAAGATAAAAGGCACAAGTAATACAAGAAGTTAAGGTGGTAATGCATATATCATAGCTATTGGGGTTTCAATAGACATGATAATTCATCAACAATTTCTATCATATGATAAAATATACTAAAAAAGTAAACTTGCTTCAAGACTTGAACGACTGGCTTGTGGGAATCTTTTTTGATTATTAACTAACCTTACCCTGATTACATAAAGCATTACATTTTGCACCTCCATTGGTACACGCTATAGATGATATGCACCATACTATAATATAACAATTGTAGAGAAGACGTTAACATCGCGATTTAGGGACCCAAGGGTGACGTTCGTGAATTCTGGTAGTGTGGGGTGGGTTTGCTCAAAGGCCCATTCCAGTACTAGGGTAGTAGTGAGAAACTGGTTGCACCGAGAAGAGAACTTATTGTCAATGGTGCGGCCAGTGACCATATTCCTTGGTGGAGGTATTGGATATTGCGCAGATTTGGGAAGGCCTCGCCGGGGTCCTCGACGGTTATTTCTTGAATTGAGGGTATAGTGAGAAAGCGTGTGATTGGGCTGTTGTATAGGTTCTTGCCGTGGCCTTGATGTTGGAATAATGAGAGTCTAAGGAATTGGCTTATCCGGAGGCGGCTGGTATAGGGCGATTTGGGGTTATAGAGGTAGTAGCCGTAGCAGGTGCAGTAGCCGATGAAGGTGCGGTTAGTTGCAGATTTCTCGTATCTGGTGGCGGCTGTTAGTATGGACAATAAGAGAGGCAGGGAAGAGAGGGAGCTTACAAGAACGCTTCCCAGCGTTTGTTGGTCCATTCTTCGTCTTGGAGGTCGATCGCTGTTCCTCCTTCGATGTAAGAAGTGATGAGAATTTGGATATTCTAGAGAATATCTCCTCATTATGCATCGTCAATCGTAGAGCGCCAGATCTCGTAGGTCTTCCCCTAAGGGCGTATTCTGAGATCTTATCCCCAGGTGAGTTCCATTTTGTATCGGCACGTTCAACGATTTTCGTCTGGAATTCGTTGAGGTCCTTCTCACAATCTAGGGTGAAGCATTAGTTCTTCCTTTCCTTTACCCTCTCTTTACCCCTCCTCTTTACCCCCCATCTTTCCCGCGCCATAGTAACTTGAATAAAGCCATACCGTTGGGAAGAAACTCCCCAATAATCGGCTCTAAATCCTCCGTCTGCACAGAGGCTTGTGGCTCCATCATGTCTCCTCAGGAAATATCCAGGCAACACTTCATGTCGTTTGCCGCAAAGGCAATTTGCAAGTTTGGATCCTTGTAACCGAATATGTTTTCGGAGTCTCCGAAGATCGCATACCGGTAGGTGAACTGCGGGTGGAAGGTGGCTATTGGTTTTCCGCTAGTGGTCGAGATGAGCGATAACTCTGCAGCTTCGTTCGCCTCAGCGGACCATTCTTCCTCCATAGCGGTTGTTTTCCCCCTCCCGGTTTGATTTAGTTTCGTCGGGGAAGAGATGAATGGAAGGGGTTGTGTGTACCAGGGTAGCAGTGAGAAACCGGTAGCACCGAGAAGAGAACTTATTGTCAATGGTGCGGCTAGCATACATATTACTGGGGGTAAATATTGAACAAACATGGCGGGGCGATATGCGGGATGAGGTTCCTGATTTCTGGGGGGCGAGCGCACAGCGAAAACTCACCCCCTCATGGTACGCTTAAAGTTCGGTTAGTTAAGCTAGGAGAGGCCGAATTTTTTTGGTGAGGTAAACATTGGCAGCGTGCCCTAACCCAAGTTGCAACAAGCAAACATCACAGCTAACTCTAATTAAACTAACTCTTGCAGAATCTCCGAAATCCCTGTTTTTCCAAGTTCGCTTGTTGCTATGGTAAACACTGTTGTCACAGCGATAGCGGTCCCTAACTTTGTGCTCCGAAATCCCCCTATTGTGTCGTCCCCCGCCGTCCCCCGCCGTCCTCTGTCGTCCCCACCGTCCCCCGCCGTCTTCGGTTGTTTTCCGATGTTTCCCGCTGTTTCCCGCCGTCCCCCACCGTCCCCTGCCATCCCATGTACACGTACTCGAGTAGTTACCTGCCGTCCCCTGGCAGAAGTTGTCTCAGGTCGTGGGGCTCGTCATCCTTGCTAATGACGGCGGCCCTGGGAATTCAAGGACGAGGGCGGACTACATTTTGCCGTCCCGTCTCGTCCGGGGGTCTTGGCAGTCCCCCCGCCGGGCTCTACAGGGGCCCCGGACGGCTGAGAACACTGGTCCCCCCGGGATATATCGGTGGCAAAGTTGCCCGCCGAATTTACCCGAGGTTTGCCCACCAAATTTCTCTCCTAAGTGTTACGTCTACTAACCTAGGGCTATTACATCGTCTAGAAAACGCAACCTGCTAGTACCAGCTGCTGCACGGATTCGCCCGGAAAATCTTTGCCTCCCCTTTCTGGCGCCGTCTCTTCGTCCGTCTCTTGAGAGCAGTATGGGAAACCGGCGTCGAGTGCTTCATCGAATACCTAGACCTGCTGAAAGGCGAAGGTGCCACATTCATTGAAACCCTGTTTTGATGCCCGCCCGCCCCCCGCCCCCCGCCCGCCCGCGTCACCGGTGGCCGGGAAATAGATGAAATGAAGCTGGGAAGAGTTTTTTGGGAGAACGTGGTTCTGGGAGATGCAGGGACATTGTTTTTATGTACAAATTACTTTCTGTTCCACTAAATTGTTTGTTGCGGGGTTTTTTTTATATCCTGTACTATTTAGTTATACTCCTGTAAAAAAGAATAACAATGGCATCGCACCCCCCACACATCATATCTTCTATAAAATCCTCTCATATACGCAACGCCACCGGAAGTTTCCCCCACCGAACCAGATGCCATAGGTGGTACGGGAAAGTAAGTTGGCGGAAGTCTCCCAGAGAATTTCACAGCAGGCGATATGTGGAGACTGGATGGCTAAGACGGATCAAGAGGCGTTTCCCGCGACAGGAGGTGGATCCCACCCCCCATCCATGTCTGTAGCGTCAATGTTCTGGGGATAATTAATAGCAGTATCAGTAGGAGGAATAGAACTAGGCCTGAAACGGGCAGACAGTGGAAGCCACCAATGTTGATCCTTGACCTGGTGAGTACCCTCGAATGGGATACTCCTCCTGTACATAGCAGTCAATCTGGGGAGTAGAATGGGTTTTGAATGTTGGTTGAGATTGAGTGGAAAGTTACCAGTGGTGCCGGATACCTTGGGCAGTCACAGAGTGTTGGTCTGGACACTGGTGTGCTGATGGATCTATCGTGAGTCCCATTTTCTATCTGCTTCACCGCAATTTCTGACAAAGGTAGTCCGTATACCTCGCTTACATCCTTTTTTGGGTATGAAGTTGAGGGCGAAACAAATCGTACAGTCGATGGAAAGCATGAGGGATAGAGTCGCGGTAATGACCTTTCCATCCGCTATGCCGAATAACGTGCACACCCTCAATGCTTCAGGATATTGAGGTTTGGTTTCAGGGAGGATATGGAAATCTACCAATCCTGTAAGTTGGTTGGCTCAGATGGGGTTATCAACGTCACCAAGCCATTTTGTTAACGTTTGGACTGCCCACCTCCGAACGGAACCTTCAATCAAGGAACATCACGGGCAGTCGGTATGCGGCTACTTTTCTGCTGCTGGAATCTACTGGCAGCCTCCGGTACATCTGGAGGTTTCTCGGGGGTGATCAGGGCGAGAGGAATCACTCAATTCTATTCTCGATTGCGCAAATATTCAACAAGTTCGTTCATTCACCAATCCTCATTCACTACCTATATGAAACCAACCGTAACTAACAAATGCATCCACAGCAGAAGAACCACCATCGCCGCCAACAACCCAATTAGAAGGAAGGTACTACCCAATCGACGAATGGACAAACCTCCCCTCGCACATCCCCTCTGCGCTCGTGCAAAAACTCCAGCTCCAACCCTCTCACCCGCTCTCGATAACCAGACATCTAATCGAATCCCGCTTCCCCGGCCTGACATACCAATACCACAATGATCTCTCCCCCATAGTCTCCGTCCACCAGAACTTCGACTCCCTTAGATTCCCCGTCGACCACCCGGGTAGGAGTCGCACGGACACCTACTACGTCAACAAAGACACCGTCCTAAGCACACCTCTGCGCACCAGGCTGTCTCGTCCCGCTCGGAAACCTCAGACGGGTTCCTTATTTCAGCCGACCTGTACAGGCGGGATGCGATCGATCGCAGTCACTACCCGGGTTTCCATCTCATGAAAGGGGCAAGGATGTGGTCGCGCAGGGAGTGCAAAGCGAGGGGGGGATCGCTACTGTAATCAAAGAGGAGGTCAAGGTATGCCGAAGCACAGATTAATGTCGAGGATCCGAATCCCCGTTCGATGAGAAGAGGAATACAGGTGGAGCATATACCCGAGGAGGCGCGGGCTGTTGGCGCGCACTTGAAGCTTGGTCTGGAGCATGTCGTTGCGGAGGTGTTTGGCCAGTCGAGGCGGCAGCAGCAGCGGCCGGCAATGCAGATGCAGAGGGGGCGAGCGAGGAACCATTGAGGGTGAGGTGAGTGGAGGGGTATTTCCCGTTCACGAGCCCTTCTTGGGAGCTCGAAGTATATTGGCAGGTGAATTGGTTGGAATTGTTAGGGAGTGGTGTTGTTCAGCAGAGCCCGCCAAAGAGTGCCAGTTTGTCAACCATCCCCCACCCCCTTCCTACCCCTCCTAACGGGTCTTCCTCTTTTCAGGCATCCCCTAACTTCGGTTCCCATATCATTCCCCTCCAGATAGGAGTCTCGCCCCCTTGTAGAGTTAGGGATACGGTCATTAGCAAGTGCTCCCTTGGATCATGGAATGTGCCTAGGCTTACTCCCGATTGAGGCAGGAGATAAAACCCAACGATTGATTTTGGAGCAAAAGGCAAAGGTAAAAATTCAATCTCCCAGATCGCCAGTTTATTCATCCCATTTGTTTAACCAGATCCGGAAAGATATAGGCACACCTCCAATCACGAGGAATCACTCGTGCTACTGTCAACTGCAATACCGTAGAATTCCATAAATTAGCCGCACCTTAGAATAGGCCGCAGCTACCCAAAACCTAGCTCACGTGAGTATGAACCCCTGGATAATCTCCACAACTCAACCTTTGAATAATCCGCGCGGCTTATTTATGGAATTCTACGGTAGTGAGTTTAATTTTTTGGTTGGTCATCGCGAGCGCGGCTTGACTAGGCCAAATCGGGATTCCCCGGAACGTGGAATTTCACCCGTGGTGACAAGGGGATGCGGCTCAATTCTTTGATCTTACTCGGGCACTTATATCCTCGGCTTCAGCAATGTGTTTAATGGGTTTGATTGATCGCCCGGACTACGGTTGGGTATTGCTACCGACGCCCTGCATTGTGATATTTGTTGCTCGGGCAGCTCTTCCCGAGTGATCCTGTTGTGATCACAGCAGATGACGCCCATAGAGGCACCCAAAAACGTCATCACCCTGCCATACAGAGCCATGTGAGCCGACGCCCAGAGCGCTTTTCTTCCTCTCTTTCCTGTCCCTCGATTCCCTGCTCTCCCTTAATTTTCTCCATTTCCGCAACCTCGTCATGTTTTTTCGCGTGGTTCTCCCGTTCATACCATTAATGGTCATCCCGGCACTGGTGGTTTCCTACATCAACCCCCCTCCCCCTAGAACCCTGGCTTATTATCTCAATCCCTGGGGTGTGGGTAAACAGCAACGGATGGCAGTGTCGAGTCCTATAGCCGAGATCAAAGTTCCCCTTGAGATACACATCATGTCCAAATGCCCGGATGCAAGAGATTGCCTAGAACAACTCATTGCGCCTGCACTTGAGGAAATTGAGTCATTGGTGGACTTTCAGATGAGTTTCATAGGGCGGTATTTTTTTCTCGCTTAAGTTTTTTTCCGGTAATCACTACTTATCATTTCTAGACCTATAGCGGACGATGATATATCTTGCATGCACGGCCCCTCAGAATGCCTTGGTGATATTCTACACCTCTGTGCTGCGAAGATAAACACGCCTCCTTCGTCTCCTCCTGCACATGCGTATTTACCCTTCTCTCTTTGCCTTACACACGATTACAGAGATATCTCGGAACGAGAATTTGTTGAAGGGTGTGCGGATAAGAATGGAATTAGCTTCCGAAAGCTAAACGAGTGTGCCTTCGATATGGGACCTGATGGTGGACTGAGCATGTTGAGAAAGAGTGTGGAGAGAAGCAAAACATTCGAGGCGGAGACAAGTTGCACCGTCAGGGTTGATGGGAAGAAGAGGTGTATTAGGGACGGTGGCGAATGGAAGAATTGTGATGGAGGGAGTGATTTTGGGGATCTGGTGAGGGACATTAAGAAGATGTACGAAGAGCAGAATGATCATCATGAAGGGCTTGGGGAGAAAGGCAAGACGCTACACGAGTGGATTGAAAGTGAGCGTGTGATTTGGGCCGGGCACTAATTTCAATGTGTTCTCTTGGTGCCTCTGGTTGGTGTTTGGGTGGTGTATCCTAGAATCCGTAGGATAATAACGAAAGAGGGGAGATATTTGGCCCAATTTTCCCCCATGGCTGCGCTGAATGCTAGTGAACTTGGGGGATATTAAGGATGAGGGCGGGAATGAGCTTTGTTATTAGTTTGATTCCATCCACAGTACTTCTCTCTTTTTTTTTCCCTTTTTCTCCTCCTAATCCTACTCCTACCACATGTGACTAGCCACGGTTACTTCGTACGATGATTTCCAATCCAGATTTATACTGTACCTAATTTCAATTCGCTATTGCACTCCCATTCTGGTTCTCTTGTTTCTATTATGTGCTTTCAATCTCTGTTTTTCATCAAAAGACACTTCCATGCAAGTTGTGCTCGGGTGCCGTACCGTACACACTGATCCTTAAGGCATATACCGGCCCGGCCGGGTTCACAAAAATCTTCCAATTAGGGGGGAACGCGTCCTCTACCCACTACTTGCGCTAACAAATTGGCTATGCTGTCCGAGTACAGTACCAGAACTTGTGTGCGGCGCTCTGAAATTAACACGAAAACAATTCAAGTAATGATTTGAGCTCTTCTGGGCCAGATGCTACAAGACTACCGTCGTACATTACCGGCCTGCGGTTCACGAATGCTTCAGCCTACTGATCTCTCCTTGCTGCTGCCGCCTTTTTGTAGCAGGAAGCCCTCCGACTGCACGGAAAAACCCTTTGGAGGAAATACACCTGGTGCGCGCTAAGGTATCAGGTAACCAAGAGGTAGTGGAAGGTTCAGGCGCCAATTCCTCCTGCATGCATCCCGGGCAGTTTGAAGCAACTCCAAGAATCTCCTCTCCCCTCGGGACTGAGATGCAGTGTGTGTTGGGTTAAGAGGCAATGGCTCGATCACCCGCATTCTGTTTCAGAATTATTGGACATTTGCTCTGAGATCGTCGGGTAGGGGGTGGGGGGAATTGGAGAGTGGCTGACCTCCGTCGCATAGATTCCACGTGATGCGTGGGGTTTTTTTGCAATTGTACTCGTGGACCGTACAGAATCAAAAGATTATTTTGAGGCTCTTGTGCACTGTCATGTGCTTATCCGCACCCCTGCGCGCCTCCCCGCATCGCGATGTCAACCTTGTCCATTCCACAAACGCCACAACATGACGAGTAATAGTCACCACTTTGCTAAGCGAATGCCTGACTGATCCATCCTAGGTACTCGGATACCAGGGCTAGTCCGCGAACACAGGGCTGACAAAGCTAACGACGATATTAGGAATAGCGCACGCACTAAGGGGTGTGTGTTGAAAACCAGAAGAATTCCACGAACGCTTTCTGCTTTACTATTGGTTGAACTATCTATTCAAGGTTTCTATTGGATATTTGCCACTTTAGCTCATGCTCAGAATAAATCCTGGTGTTCGCGGACTAACCCTGACACCCGAGTACTTGTACTAGAGTACGGTAGTGTTTTTGTGCGTTGGTTTGGAGTGTTATTGGCGCCTCATTAATCGCCTTCCGATTGGCCCGAGAGTTCTCCCGACTCTGCATTATTAGCGGGGCCGGCAGTGTTCCGCGAGCGGCGGAGGAATAAGTTTTTTTCCTATCCGGGTGGCAGTGTCCTGAATAGCCCTGGAACATCGTTAAACCTATCGGGAAAGCTTTTCTAGGGATGACGACTCCTGGAGAGTTGTCTGCGTGGTTATACCCAGCCTCAAGTTGCTCGCCCTGCACTGTGACCAGAATCTATTCTCCTAGCCATTCTATACTATACCTTTTCAGTTCTCGGGGGGGGGGGGGGGGGGGTGGGCTGGTTCCATTATTTAACAGTCGCGATCCCAATGCCCTAGAGAGCTCGAGAAATGAGCCCCCAAGGAGCGATATTGAATGAGGGCATATAGAAATGTAAGGCCGGACGCGACTAGATACAACAATCCTGGCCAACGCAATTGGGGGCCTGAAAACTTCCAGGGCGCCAATGATATCGCGAACCGAATTAGCTGGGGAGGAACACAAATAGCAAGTCTTTCGCCCCTTTGAATTTTCAAGGAACCGCTCAGGGTAATTCACACGTGCCTCTTATCGTGAAATCGGCAAGATGTTTAGATTCGAAGGTCCTACATGGGCAGACCAATGGCTTCATTATTTCGAAAGATCGGAGAGAATCCTCAAAGAGGCCGAAGCCCGCAAAGGCCAGAAACCTCTTGATAAACCTTCACGGTCGGAGTATATTTCCCAGCACAACTTCCTTAACAACAAGACACACACTTGGGGGAGAGGACGAGGCTATCAGCGGGAGGAATATACGGTTGGACTTTCGACCAACATAACCTACAACGAGCACCCACCTTGCATCGTCCCGTTTGCCACTCTGAAGAAGACATTCCTTGACGATTTAAGGCTTGAGCTTGCGCATCGGGGGAGTTACATGATACTTAGAGCGGTTGTCAATCCGAACAAGTATGTTTCTGTGACAACGGTGGCCGAAGATGAGAATGGGGAAGTGGAGTTGGTGCAGGTGTACAATCAGGATGAGCACAGATCGCCAGAAAGTATTATCCCTGAAGGGCAGGTTTTTATTGTGAAGGAGCCCTACTTCAAGACGACCTCCGGAGGTGGAACTAGCATCCGCGTTGATCATGTCTCGGATATCATATTCTTGGACGGTGAAGATGAGAGAATTCCGGAGAAGTGGCGGCCAAGGATTAGGCTATTGGCGAGGAGATCGTTGGATTGGAAGGAAGACGGGAATAGGTTTTATAGGGGGAAACAATATTTTGAAGCTGCTCAATGGTAAGTACTAGATTGCGAAGCTAGTAAGATCCATTTCTAGGGGTGATTATCGGGCAGGCCCCTGCGACGGTGCTGGCGAATGGCCTTATCCAGAGTCGAGGGAGACCGCCAGTGCTTGACGTAGCGAACCCTTCACCCGGAAGGGGATGCCTCTCAATAAATTTTATTTGAAGAGTTCGAGCTGAGCTACGCTAACTTCCTAAAGTTACACAAAAGGCCTCGAAATCATTGAGCCTGGCTCGGCATCAGACATAGTTCTCCTTCTGAACCGCGCCCAAGCATACCTCGAACTAGGGTACAATGAGAAAGCCCTCGCAGATGCCGACAAGGTCCTCTCCTACGAGCCACTAAATCTAAAAGCTCTTTATCGCAGTGCGCTAGCTTGCTACGAGGACGGCGACTACGAATCCGCCAAATCCCGGCTTGTGAAGCTATTAAAGGAGTTTCCGGAAAATAAAAATGCAAAGGAAAGGCTCCTCCGGACGTTCCAACGTTTGCGAGAGCAACGAACGGGGAAGTATGAATTCTTAAAAATGAGAAATGAAGTGAAAGAGTGGGGGGAGAAAAAAGGCAAACTCGATTGTGCAGAATATGTTGGGCCGGTTAGGGTTGGGGACGCAGGGAATAAAGGGAGAGGACTATTTGCTACCCGAGATGTGAAGTTTGGGGATTTGCTGCTTTGTTCCAAGGCTTTTAATGTTTGCCACAAGGAGACTGCGAATGCTAAGCTCGCTATTCTGTTTAACCTTAAGGCTAGGAAGGGACAGGCCGGCACGCATTCTCAACTTGTCCAGGAATTGATCCAAGTGTTATACCACAACCCGAAGAAGGCGAAAGGGTTTTATGAACTGCACAGCGGAGATTATCAAAGAGTTCCGGGAGGAATGGTTGACGGATTGCCGGTCGTCGACTCGTAAGTTCTGGCCAATCCACTAAGAGGTACCCACTGCTAATGATACTAGGCACCTAGTGATGCGCATAATGCTGAGGAACTGTTTCGATTGTACACGGCTCAGTTCTATCGACGACCCTCTCGAAAACATGTTCAAGGAAAAAACGGAGGTGGAAAAAATGATCGCTAAGGCGTCACCTACGGGCACCGCCGAGGGCTCAGGCCTCTGGATAATGCCCTCATACATCAACCATTCCTGCTGGCCAAATTCGGTTCGTTCCTTCCTGGGAGATCTCCTCATAGTCCGCGCAGCACGGGACATCCGTGAGGGAGAAGAAATCACCATCAATTACCTTGAGAACGAATCCAGCGTGCAAGAACGTCAAAAATCGTTCTACTCGGGATGGGACTTTAACTGTACATGCACTCTCTGCGAGATCGAAACCGCCGAACAACAAGGGGTCCGGGACAAGCGCCAAGAGCTGGTAGAGAAAGCACGGAAGTTCGAAGTCTACCTCAAACAATCGATTGAGAAGACAAATTCGGGGATCGCACCCATGATTACACTGATAAGGGGCATCGAGGCAACCTACACTAAGCCCGAGTTCATTCAGCCACGTGTCCCGCTACTCACGCCAACACATATTCTACAAACATTCCTCGTGAGGGCGGAACGTCCACCGGATGTTTTCCTCCTTGCAAAAGAGGCGCTGAATGGATTGGGGTTCAAGATTACGATCAACGGGGGGAAGGTAGTGATTGAGAGGTATGGGTGGATGTGTTATCCGGTTATGAACCTGTTTGTACATGTTATCACAGCGGGGGCGATGATGGGCGATCTTTGGACGGCCACGCTGTGGAGGAACGCTGCAGCGAAGGTTTATGAGGTGCTTGCCGGTGAGAAGGAAAGCTTTTTCGATGTTTTTGGGAGAGTGATCTTGCAGGCTGGGGTGCCATTTGATTGAGTCTACTATATTTTTCTTTTCATGTTGCTTTCCAACCTCCTCAAAGTACTCCTTTCTTCCTGTTTTGTTTTTTTAGGGCGGACATCCTAATACATTCATTGGTGGTCACTCGTACATGTTTCCCAAGTGATGCTTTCCGCACCCCCCACAACAGATACACATAGTACGGTAGGCCCAACATCACTTGAACCCTTTGGGTCTGGCTTGCAATGTGCCTGTGGATTACCGATGAAGATCTATGGTTACTTTATTATTCTACAGCGCCACGATGGCCGGTGGCCCCACCTTCTTCGGGGGTGCCGTCCTACAAAATATTTGGCCATCTTCTGCGCCCGGCCTGGAGATGCCTAGGCGTACCACCAGGAGCGACAGGAGCGGACGTGTGCTACCCCCCTTGCCACACCGACCTGTGTGCAAGTACCTAATCTATCATGTGACACTTCCAAACTGTATGGTTCCCTCATGCGAGCTTCCCGCCAACCTGGAAAAATCAAAGTTCAAGGGCAGGAGGGGGGCGGGGGTTACCTACTTTCCATGCACGGCCTCCAGAACCGCACTATTTGGGATATGTTTGCTGCACGCTGGCTACTCCATATGTACTCCTCCGTAGACATGCCAGGGGAGTGCGAAATTGAGCTTTCCATACTCGACGGGTAGCTGCCGTCCCACCCGTACCAGTACGATACTTGACCCCGCCTCAAATATAGCTTGATTAAGAATTCTTACTCCATTACACTCCTGTCGCTGTTCCCTTAAGATGTCCGGTAACGAGAGCGTTGATGTGGAAACATCGACTCTGCGCCTGTGCGTAAATACGATGCCGTTGGGGGGGGGGTTGAGCTATCAACCAACCCTCCACAGCTAACCTCCATCCTTCCTGTCAAGCGCAAAATTAGATGTTGGAGCCGGAGCTCCCCTATTCGCTCCGGTGCGGGTACTTGTAGTTGATCTGCTGCTTGAGGGAATGCGCCAGGGGATATTTTTTAGGATGATTGTGTGGTAGAGCTGTCATAGTTGCTGATGCAGCCTCGGATACCTTATCTTGGTAGGTGGTTCCAGGGTTACCGTGGCAGGGTCGGGTGCGGGGGTATAGCGCTTAAGTTTTGTGGGTTCCCCGGGGGGGAGGTTTGCTTCCCTTACCCCCCTGGTATGATAGAAGCACACCTCTGCTCGTGAAACCTACAAAAATTAGGAGCTGTACCCCCGTAGAATCGCTTCCAGGGTGTCCGGGTTGCCGGGATTGAATATTTGGAACATTTAATGCTTGTGTTTACGGAGGTACAGCGTGTAAGTTTTGTAGGTTCCACAAACCAGGACTGCCACCCTGTGTAACCTACAAAACTTATACGCTGTACCTCCGTAAAGTGAAGGGCATGCCCCCGAGAGGGGTGCCGGATTTGGCTAGGTGCTGAACAGTAATCCCGGCACAACGCAATTGGTGGCCTAAAACCCGCAGGAGCCAATGATATCTCGAGCGGAAATGACTTTGGAGGGGCACTGGCCCGCCCCACCGCTCAACCTTTTCCAGGCCGCCTAAAATGTTTCACATGTGTCTCCCATCGCGAAATCGGCAGACTCACTGAGGGCTGATGGATGTAGTCCCACGTGGTAGTTGTTAGGGTACGGTGGTTAGTTCAGGACGCGACCGCTTAGGGGGAGTGACTATTGGTCTATGGGAGTTTCCCCTTGTGCCAGTTTTATTAAGTGCGCTCCCTACCTGCAATTAGTCTCTAGGTATGATATGATAGTCGAACACTTCCACTCCAACATATCACCACCACTACGAAGTACTTTTCTCTTGTGCGACGCGCGAGTCTTCTGCGCTACCTCGGTCGCCATTAAGTCGTGAGCGAGTTACCATCAGAGTGTTGCGGTCAAGGACAAGATGTTTAGATACGAAGAACCTACAGAGGAAGGCCGTTGGCCTTATTATTTCAAGAGAGCAGAGGAGATTCTCAAGGGGACGGAAACCCGCAAAGGCCAGAAACCCATTCATAAACTATCACGGTCGCAGCTTATTTTCCAACACAAGAATGCTCAGACGCGAGTGAGAGGCGGTAGGCCGGAGGGAGTCAAGCTCAGAATTTCATTCAACATAACTTACAACGAGCACCCGCCTTGCACCATCCCGTTTGCTACTCTGGAGAAAAGGTTTATAGGCGATTTAAGGCTTGAGATTGCCCATCGTGGGAGTTACCTAATGCTCAGAGCGGTTGTCAATCCCATCAAGTATGTTTCCATAACAACGGTCGCCGAAGATGAGAATGGAGAAGTGGAATTGGTCCAGGTATATAATCAGGATGATCGCAGATCTCCTGCCAGTATCATGCCTGAGGGGCAGGTTTTTATTGTGAAGGAACCGTATTTCAAGGAAACAGCCGGAGGTGGAACGGGCATCCGCGTTGATCATATCTCCGACATTATATTGTTAGATGGTGAAGATGAAAGGATTCCGGAGAAGTGGCGGCCAAGGATTAGGCAATTAGAGACGAGACTACTGGATTGGAAGGATGACGGGAATAGGTTTTATAAAGAGAAACAGTATTTTGAAGCTGCTCAATGGTAGGTACTAGATTCTGAAACAAATGGGATTCATTTCCTGAGAGTGAATATTGAGCAGGCTCTTACAAAGGGGTTCATGTATGACCCTAGCCCGAGCCAAAGGAGACCACCAGTGCCTGTCTATAGTCAACCTTTGACTTGGATGAGGGGTGCATCTCAACAAACCTTATCAAAGGTGTTCAAGGCGAGCTCTGCTAACTTGATAAAGTTACACAAAAGGCCTCGAAATCGTTGAACCTGGCTCGGCATCCGACATAGTTCTCCTTCTTAACCGCGCCCAAGCATTCCTCGAACTAGAATACAATGAAAAGGCCCTCCTAGACGCCGACAAGGTCCTCTCCTATGAACCACTGAATCAAGAGGCTCTTTATCGCAGCGCACTAGCTTGCTACGAGGACGGCGACTACGAATCCGCCAAATCCCGGCTTGTGAAGCTATTGAAGGAGTTTCCGGAAAACAAAGACGCAAAGGAATGGCTCCTCCGGACGTTCCGGCGCCTGCAAGAGCAGCGGACGGGAGAGTATGCATTCCTGAAAATGAGAAATGAAGTTAAAGAGTGGGGGGAGAAAAAAGGCAAACTCGACTGTGCAGAGTATGTTGGGCCGGTTAGGGTTGGGGAGGCAGGGAATAAGGGGAGAGGACTATTCGCTACTCGATATGTGAAGTTTGGGGATTTACTGCTTTGTTCGAAAGCTTTTAGTGTTTGCCATCAGGAGGTTGCGAATACTAGGCTTACTACTCTGGTCAACCTCAAAGCCAAGAAAGGACAAGAGGGCACGCATTCTCAACTTGTCCAGGAATTGATCCAAGTGTTGTACCACAACCCGAAGAAGGCGGAGAGGTTTTATGAACTAAACAGCGGAGATTATCAAAGAGTTTCGAGAGAAATGGTTGACGGATTGCCGGTCGTCGACTCGTAAGTTCTTAGCAATACTCTAAAAGGGCCCCGGTTGCTAATGACATCAGACATCTAGCGATGCGCATCATGCTAAGGAACTGTTTTGGTTGTAAACGGCTTAGTTTTGTTGATGATAATCCCGGAGGCCGTTTTAAAGAAAAATCTGAGGTGGAAAAAATGATCGCAAAGGCGTCACCTTCGAGGACCACGGGGGGCTCCGGAATCTGGATAATGCCCTCGTATATCAACCACTCCTGCTGGCCAAATTCCGTTCGTTCATTCCTCGGAGACCTCCTCATGGTCCGCGCGGCAAGGGACATCCCCGAAGGAGAGGAAATCACTATGACTTACTTTGACAATGAATCCGGCGTGCAAAAGCGCCAAAAAGCGTCAAACTCGGGGTGGGGTTTTAACTGCGAATGCACCCTCTGCGATATCGAAACCGCCGAATCGCAGGAGGTCCAAGACAAGCGCCAAGAGCTGATGGAGAAGGCATCAAAGTTCAAAATCTACCTCGAGCAACCGGTTAAGAAGACAAATTCGGGAATCGCACCCATGATGGCGCTGATAAAGGGCATCGAGGAAACCTATACTAAGCCCGAATTCGTTCACCCACGAGTCCAGCTAATCTCGCCAGCAAATATTCTACAAACGTTCCTCGTGGGGGCAGGGCGTCTGTCAGATGTTTCCCTCCTTGCAAAGGAGGCGCTGAATGGGTTGGGGTTTAAGATTACAGCCGGGGAGGGGAAAGTGGTGATTGAGAGGTATGGGTACATGCGCTATCCGGTCATGCAGCTGTTTGTGCGTGTCATCACAGCGGAGGCGATGATAGGCGACTTTTTGACTGCAACGCTATGGAGGGATGCCGCTATCAAGGTTTATGAAGTGCTGGGCGGTGAGAAGGAGAG
>Ga0307513_10004097_pt1 | contig 19529 bp, 18 predicted proteins | sample 15_EM_MG_FD_202174 | JGI IMG/M metagenome (GOLD analysis project Ga0307513, IMG submission 202174) | Populus trichocarpa ectomycorrhiza microbial communities from riparian zone in the Pacific Northwest, United States - 15_EM | ecosystem: Host-associated > Plants > Roots > Unclassified | place...
GTCGATCCTGCCAGCGATGGTTCCAGGTCATTCCGGCCGATCGAGATGTTGACGAGACGGAAACTGCGAGAATTTCCAACCACGAACAGGACTTGATACAGAACATTTACCCGACCAAGGACAGAAAACGAAATTACCCAAAAAAGAATAATCCACTTCCAAGCCTTTCAATAATGCCCATCCAGAGCCTGTTCGGTCCCGGTGTTCCATCCTGACCATTTGGACCAACTGTTACTGACAGCGCGCCCGTGTGCATCTCGCCACATCACATTTAAATCCACAGCCCTACCACAAACCTCTTCCGCAGTTATAGGGGTTCCACGCGGCTGCATTCCGGCGTTGAAGTCACCTGCAATGTGGTAAGTGACTTATAGATATAGCTCAAGAACGTGCTCACCAGGAAGCCATTGGTGTGTGGAACGGTCGTAGACAAGCTCTCTGAGACACAATTCAGGATCTTGGTAGTAGATTCGAGAATGGAACAGTCCGTTGGCGTCAGAGTACTCCGCAACGGCGATATCTGAACCCTTTGCAGCCCTTGTATTGGTTGTCTGAACTTCCGAATCCCATATATAACCGCATTGCGATAAAATGAGAATAATATCAGATTTTGGGTCTATTCACAGGTCTTAGTTTGATGGAATACCGGCAGGGGTAATGGGACACTGGCCTTGGTAGTAGATACGGATGATATCGTCCTTGCATCGAATGGCGGCGAGACTAGATGCTGGATCCAGGGTAACCCCGAGAGATCCATGGTGCCAGCTACCCCTGTTCTTGCTCGCTGAGTAGGAATATTCCTGCAACACATTTCCGGGACCTAGATGATAGATTCGCATCTGGGCGTTTTGAGACTAAGAACCCCAAATGTCGATATCGTAGCCGACACACCTCTTTCCCATCATCCCAACTGATGCATGCCAGTGCGCGGGGCTGATTTGGAATGAAATTGGAAGACGGGAGAGAAATCATTGCAGTACTTGGGGCAGGAATAGCCAAGCGAACTCTGAAGCCACATGAGCAAAAAAAAGGCTTTCCCACAACCCAGCCTACCTTCCAGAGTCTATGGCTTTCCTCTCCGTGAGTGGTAGATCGTCCAGCTTGTAGGTAAAAACCATCAAAGGGTTTGACAGTATTGAAGCCCCCAAAATTTGGTAGTAGGCGACTTTTATTGCTGGTCCAAGAAAGTTTTTATCGAAGATAAACATGGTGGTTAGGTCGAACAAGATTTGGTATCGCTCCAAGGGATGGGCTGAGTAACAGTGCACAGAAATTGTGACCCCCGACTTCTGCCATCTTTCGACTTCCACAGGGTTCAAATCTACGCTCTTTTCCTTTCCCCATCCATCAACAAGCCTTATACCTGCACGATCATTGAAAACTATCTCGTGTTTGCCCATTCGGAGTCAGTGAAGGGTTATAGAAAGGAGGGTATCATTTTGTTGATTGAAAAGTTCGAGGCAGCTCTTGCCGACAGGATCACAATCGAAAAACATGGTTGATTTGAAAGCAACAACCTTTCCTGGTTCGAGGGTAAGAGGTAGCTCATGATTCAGAAGCAGATCCGAGCCTGTGGTCATAGGTGAATGTGTGAGGACAAGAAGCGTTGTCAACTGGATTTTACGTGCTGTCAGACCAGGTGGGTAAGGATCGAAGCGGTGATATAAACTGGCCTGTGAGAACATTTGATCAACGAACACTACAGCCGCTTGCAAAATGCCGTAGACGCGTGAGTTTATTTTTCTTGGCGTGATGTTCCATAGCTACCGCGCATTAGAGGCGCAAAGCTTGAAGAAGCAGAGCCAGCAAGGTGGAATTTGTCGGCAGGTGTAAGTAATTGGAGGTTAGCGAGAAGCTGCGATAGAGGGGCATAGCGGCGATGGTTGTCCTGACAGGGCATAACATAGCAATTGGTTCGACGATCGTTGATATAGAGAAAGAACAGGGACAGGGGCGGGTACGGCGAAGGGGCATAAGAGAAGGCTCAGTGTTCATGGAACCAAAATGACATCTGATCGGTCGTAATACTTAGTACAGTAATGAGAAATCAGCTGTGAAATCCGAACTGTGGAACAAACTGGGAAGATATCAAACGTATACGTACTCCTGCTTTCACTACATCAGCTTCTACGAGATCCATCAACGCATACACCATACCAACGTGCCATATCTGAGGATTTACAAACCCACACTTACAAATTGAAATATTAATTACCATGGGTTCTGAGGAATCGTCGCCTTTAATTTAAATTATTTCAGAATATAATGACAGGTGTTACCGATAATCGTCCCAATAAAAACACCGACCCAGCACTAAGTACTCGTACTGGTCCTTGCACCCGCATCAGTTGCGCATCAGAGCTCTCAGCTTCCCTCAATGATCTCCTTATCCTAGCCGAGTCACCTGACTCCTGGAGCGTATTATCCTCTTCTCCGTCATCCAGGTCGTCGGTAATTGTACGATGTGTCGAACTCGCAATGTTCCAATTCAAGAAGCACGCCAGAGCTATAGGTGCGAAATAACGGGTGCTGTTGTTCATTCAACCGGTGGTGAGTATGGGTGAGGAGGACGAACACTGCGCGAGGTTGAGCGTAGAGAGCTGTCGACATCTTTGTCTTCGGTGTGGGTGGGAATTGGTTGCATGAGTATATCAAATAACAATTCAATCAAATCAAGTTAACATTGTAACGCTGAAAAAACCCAACAAATTCCAACCAATGACGAACCAACCAAGCCGCATCAAAAAAAAAAAAAAGACGACGAAAAAAAAAGGTGACGGTTGAGGTAAGGAGCCTTGAAAGCACCTCCAATTAATGCCAACAGAAAAATCCAACAAACTCCAACTCCAACAAACCCGCACCAAAAGCAAGAACAAAAACTAAAGGCAAAAAATCAAACCCATCTATCACTCCTTCCCAACCCAGTCGTCAATCCAATCCCACCACTCAAAAATCTCCCATCACGATGCCGCACGCACCGCATAGGCATATCGTGCTCATCCACGCCAGATTTCGCCATAATAAAAGCTAGAAGGGAGGAAGGAGGAGCGTCAATACACTATGAACATTATACTTAACATACTGCCCGGCCTCTCATCCATCGGCATTGCAGCGCGCGACGTCACACCCGGTAAAAGCTTTGAGTTGGGGGACGTCGAACCATCAGGTGTCTATAAGGACAATCAATTAAGGACTAATTCCGACATCATGAAAAAAAAAACAACTCACGGCAACTTTGGCATATGGGGATCTAAACTTGAATCCGAGTCTTCTCTTTCTAATGCACATGCAGCATCGCTCCCTTCCCCATCCAACGCCCTCTCCAACACCTCATCTCCGTCTCAATCCCCATTGCCCCCCCAAACTCCACACCCTCCCGCTCTCCTTGCTGCTGGAGACACGCCAACTCGGTCGACTGTGCGGGTTTATGGAACAGTGGACCCTCGCTCACGCGCCGTTTCGAAATAGTATGATCATTTGACGACGCGCCGCTAATCCGTTTCCTTACAATGCCCACCGAACGAACACGCGCACAAGGGTTCGGACCTGGTGTCGTCGTCGATTTCAAAAATGACTCAGACAACTGGTTGAATTTCCAATTGAGTGATTTCGAAAGATTTGAGCGGGGGTGCACGACAGGATAGTGCTGATATCCCGGCTAGGCGCACGCGGGTCGTCTTCAGGGGCCTTTGACAAGATCGCAGGAACACGTCGAGACGCCGTAGTCGGGAACACATTCTCTTTGTTTCCCTTCCAAGCTCCAAACTAATCCAACGTCATCTCCTTATCACCTCGCCCAAGAACAACCTCGACTTTCACAAACCAAGTCGTCTTCATCACTACTGAACAGATCCTCGGATGGCGATTTCTCGGCCTTGGCTACTTCAGGAACAGCCAACCCCAACCCCATTTCCATCGGTACCTCATGCAAAGGCAAAGGCATAGAAGGAGGCAGCATCAACGCGGGCAGAACCAACTCACTCGCACATCCACCCTCTCTTATCCGACTCCTCGATCGACTCCACATCCCCAACGCCTTTTTCAATCCTTCGCTCCTCATCCGCCCCACATGCATCTCAAGGCGGAGATCTTTGATCGTAGGTGATGGTGTTATAGGTTCGATCGGTGAAACGGAGGTAAACAACGACACTTCGGTGTCGCCCTCAAAGGAAGACGCCAATTTGGATGAAGTGGTTGATATTAGAGAGCAGGGTCATAGTGGATATAGAGGGCTCCAATTGGGCGAGCGGGGCGGAAACAGAATACGCATCGCTGGAAGGTAACGATAAGGATGGGATGGGCTATGGACGACCGCCATGAGGTGGCTTTTGAACAAGAGTTGTAGTCGAGGACGAAGGGGATGCAGCAGCAGCGATCTGTGAAATTGGAGAATGGATATTCCCAGAAGGATACGTAAAACTGGCCATAGTCGGCGAATGAAGCTTGGATGGACTCGCGGTTGTCGCCGAACATGGAGCCCTTGGTGAAAATGACTTGGCCACTGAGCTTGTTGGCGATACAGGCTGCAAGAGCCTCTCTATTCTCGGTGATGATGATCCGTGAGCGACAAGCCTGAGCAACGGTTTCAAGGGAGGGAGGAATATCTTGGAGCAGGGAAATCTTCTTCTCCGAAAGTAGGATGAAAGGCTTCTTGAATTCGACACATTGGGCTTTGGCGTTAGTGACGAGATGCAACCATGGTCTAACTGCATGACTTCAATAATTTCAATTTCATCCTCGATGGTGAGTTCCTCCTTCACGGTGATCACACACTCCTCTCCGACCCTTTCTATAGCCTGGGAAATGGGGTTACCAATGTGGGTCGCCGCTAGTGGAGACAGTGACGACCTGCACAACTTCGGTGGTGGTGGTGATGGTTTCGGTGTGGAAAGAGAGGAATTTGAGGACACAGTCGATAGTAGCTTGGGAACCTCGGCGAAGATTCAGGTTTACAGCCAGCGGCAACGTGCTTCACAGCTTCTGAATGGATGGCGAGGACAGTGGCGGTTGTCGTTCCATCACCCGCCACTTCGTTTGTCTCTTCCTGAACAAGGCTAAAAATAGTGAGAAAGAGATGCCGGGGAAAAAATGACAAGACATACCGAACACCAAGGTTCCCGAACTTGTCTTTTAGTGTAATAAACTCTGTGACTGTAATACCCTCGGCGAGGTGAGCAAATAAAAAAGCCGGAAACAAAAATAACAAACCAAGGACTGTTTGAGGATGACATTGCTTAAAAACGCGACAGAATCCACCATCCTCATGCACAACTGTTTCCCAACTCATCCTTGGGTCTGAGCGTAACACTGACTGCATTCGTGAGGAAGTTGATGTGACGACGCCCTTGAGGATGCAGCATGCATGCTCTGCCCTCGTTCGAGAACTTGATCTCCTTGTGCGCACCCGGGTAAGCGCAGTCTTGGCCGCGGCGCAACAGAGAGACCTAGATGAGGTGGTCGACAGGCGGTATTTTTGGGAAAGAATGACAGCTAAATGCAAAAACGTAGACAGGTTGATGAATTTTCCTACTGCGCCTGTGTTTGGTTGTAAACAACTATTTTTGGTAAGGCCGTTCCTGACGCAATCCAAGCTGCCTCCATTATTGAGGTTGGCACGCAGTCAAAACAATATATCATTGAGTCGGAGCGACCACATCGACCCTTGTACAAGTTGTAGAAACCATTGCATGTGCTGTGGCAATGTAGTAGAGGGGAAAATAGACTTATTTACATACATCGCAGTGGGGCAGTGGCTCCACCTGTGGGAGCGCGTAACCCGACGCAACCTAAAAAAAGTGATTGCTCAGGGTGCCCTTGCTAAAAGTGGTTGTTTGACGTAAACACGGGCGCAGTACGAAAATTCATCAACCTGTCTACGTTTTTGCATTTAGCTGGCAGGACGTGTGTGGTTGGGAGGGTGTTGAGGTGGCGAGGCTGGGCTGGGAGAAGACGAACCAGTGGTTGATGTCGGATTCAAACTCCGATCCCACGACCAAAGATTGCGGTCGATCTCCAATCGATCTCAACACTTGTTATCACAATAAAAAAGATAAAATGCACACCATTTTGAGAATTTTTTAAGGATATCTGATCCGAATTTTCAAGTTAAAAATTATGATGAGATCCAAGTACACGCATTGTGCATATATGTAATACGAGTATACATCTACTTGTCAACAGTCAGTTTTATGTGTCACTGTCTGCCAGTTTATTGGTAAGGTGTATTATACGCTGCGTACTCCATGAGGATATTGTGAGTTGAGGATATTGTTGGACCTTATCGGAAATGGCAGCTCGGAGTATTCACCTTTATAATTTGTTATTGCCCCAGTTGTAGGCCGTGCTTCATCAGCGTTTTGAATTCAATAATGGGACCTTGCGGCACCACTAGATTGCATTTATGTTGGTGCCTATTCGTGAAGTCCATGAGGCTAACGTGCTGGGTGCATGCGGTTGCCAGTGAAAGTTGAACGTTGAGAATTCAAGCATCTTGCAATGTTCATTTTTAGCCTGAAGGCTGTACACTAAGCGCTTCATCCCATATATATAATGTTCAAGTGCAACTGGCTTCCCCTAACCATTCTTCAGCTGACAAGTCATACTTGCGCTCGACAACACTCAGCTATACCATACTCAAAAATTTCCTCCCCGATTTCACACCATCCAACCGAAATCACAAGTCAAGGCCTGCTTCTCCAATCTCTGAAAATCATGTTGGCATCATGTCATTCCAACACTGGTCCTACCTCATTTTTAACGATTTGCAATGCATAGATGTCGTCCAGCGACAGTGGCGATGTCGATTTGGCTGAAATTCTCTTCCACCCAGAGGTCGAATTGAGGATGAAGGTTCTTGGGAACGAATGGCGGTATCCTGACCAGGAGTTGATCACCTCTCTTGATATCCTGGAGGTATACCCGGACGGCAAGGTCGTCATAAGAAAGGACATGGGAGATGCAGATTTTGCAGGGTACTGCAGCACAAATGTAAGCCCCGACATTATATTCTGCGCAATACAGAACTCAACGTCATAATCAAGGATTTTACACGGTCTGATGGACCATTGCTTCGTGTCTTGTACGTTGCCCGTTTGTGAAGATCTATTGATTTTTTAATCTATATCTTAGTTTTGTGGAGGAATTGTATCTTCCTCCGCCTGTTGATTCACCAGCACGTCCAATGAACCCGAACGATCCAGTCACAGCTCTTCTAATGCATAAGCACTTTGGTGTACCAATGTTATTCTTCCTTGATCGACAGCCCTTCATTTCTGAGAGAACACTTGGCAATGTCTCGTTTGTTCGCAGAAACAAGGCAGGAACTGAAGTATCTCTTGGTAGGTTTTGATTACTAGCGAAGTAAAAAAAAAGTGACCAACTTCTGCCTTCAGACGGATATTACCAGTTCTGTTCAAACTACGAGAATATACAAGCCGGCTGTGTTTGGTTTTCTCAAAGTTTTCAGCCCCAAAAAAACGCTTCAAATTACATCGCCCACAAGGTGCCGGCCATCACGAAGAGGCTCATCTACGAGTGTGCACAGGGACCAAATTGGGTGTCTCTTACCCGCCCATTTTCAGTTGACACGTTCTTGATGAATGACTGCGTACGGGCCATGTTTTCAGCAACCCATGGTCCACACAAGAGACTTTCCGATATCGTGAGCACAATAGCATATCGTCTGATCTCGAAAGGCAAACTTACTCGATAATCGTTATCCCATAGCAACGAGCCTTGTTCGATCCAACCTATGTTGAAGCAATTTTACAAACCCATATACCGGAGCTTCACGCCCTTGCTCGACAATTTCGTCGTGTAACAGCTGTTTTAGACGCACTTAAGGAGGTGCTAGATTACTTGCATGAAGCCCTGAATCAATTCTGCGATCCAGTACGCTCTTTCCAGCGAATTCCCGGCTCGGGTCCCGAATCCATATTCCCTTCCTTGGTATTATTAAAATCACAGGTCAATGGGGCATTGCGCGAAATATCATATCAGGAAGACCGGATAAAGTTCAGAATCGAGCTAGGATACACCCTCGAGAACCAGCGGGACAGCCGGACCAATCTGAAAATTGCTCGCCTGACCGGTAATATTGCTGTTTCATCGCAAAAGGACAGCTCTTCCATGATCACGTATGTTCTCCTATCGCTTTACTGATAGAAGGACATATTCATATTTTGAATGTAGGATGGCTGCTGTTACAATGTTCTTCCTTCCTGCTACCTTCGTTTCGGTATGGATATCAAATTCTTTTCCTCGCCTCGTTATGTTTCTCATATTAAATGATTGACTACTATAGTCCCTCTTCAGCAGCATAGTGTTCTTCAGTAATGGAAATTTCTCTGTGCCCTCTCAGTGGTGGATTTTACCTGTCATCGCAATACCTTTGACGATTCTTGTATTTGGAGTTTGGCTCTTCTGGAAACGTCGTCGAAATATCATTGGAAGCAAGGAAATGGAGGGATTGAAGATAGACGATCTGGAGGAAGGTGCACCAGACTTTACTGGTCAATCTTTGACCGCTACTTCCATCCCGGCTCTGTACAACGCTGATAGCAAAGTATGATTGAGCATGCAGGCAGGACCGTGATGTCTTCTGTCCGCGATGAAAGCGCGTTTACCACGTCTATAAATAGTTAGTTTCCAATTTGTGGGACCTTACTTTTCAAGCAAGGTGATATTTCTACGATAACATGTTCATTTGTGCAATTGGCTCGCATTGCCGTGCGAAGCAGCGGCCTGGATTAGCAAGTAGCATAATATTCAGAGACTATACCTGCGATCTAACCAAGACCGGGATTCAAGTTGAAAGTGGTATTCAACAGCTCTAAGTGGATCAAGAAGCATGGGACGCTGGTGGGGAAGAGTCTCAAGTGAGAGTCATTGGAAAGACCCACTGAACGCTCACGCCGGCGATGTTATATTTATGTTGGTGATAGTACAAATAAGTAAGTAAGTGCTAAACGTGTTGCGATGGCGCTGTCCACAAGAAGGCACGCCCACGTGACAGGTCACTGGGTGTTCTCCAAACTCACAGTCTAACTATGACCGCGAATCGACAGTGGTATTCAGTTGGTTTCTGTGCTCCAAATTCATTTGGTGATACGCAGTCGTAGTGATGAATTAAAACAAGGCGTACGGGTTAACAATGCCTTGCGTAGACTCGTACCTTTTTCCCTTTGCGATATGCCTCACGACTCTATATCCGGGTTATCGCGTCGGTCATGCGCTCAAAACGATCTGTCTTGAATTCTCAACGCTATTGCGAAATGTAGAATTTTTTTGTTGGGTCTGTCATGTACGTTCCTTTCCCCTACGAGAATACAAGGTATATAGGTACTCGTTCAACCGTTGTGGATCTGGAAACGCAGCGCATATCGATCGTCGCGATCGGGTGATCTCCCACAACCTCCTTGATGAGAAATGCCATGGGAAATGGATCTGCGTCGTCTTTGTGGCCAAAGGGGGAGAGTATAGGAACTTGATATATATCGCATACTTATACCCAGTTTGAACCCGCAAGCAACATGTCTATGTAGCTCACAGGAGGGCCTATAGGCTGTGTTTTCTAAACGGCCATTCAGTTGTTCGACGATACAGAGTGGCTCATGTGGGCTCCAAGCCCTTGGTCCCCAAGATAATTTGAGAAGTGCCGGAAATTTGAGCTCGGGTCGTAACCCAAACCTATTCAAAACTCCATGATAATTTTGCTCTGAACAGTAATGTATCTGCTCCTGTACATATACGTTCCGACTCTCAACAATGCAGCTTATGGCGTACATTATACATCCCCTTGTCATTATGGCAACGAGTCTATGGATAGGAACTGCCCAACAATAGGGGATGAGTACGGCCACCGATTGTCCAGGAGTCGGCGGATGTCCTGGAGATGAATTAAAGAGCAGTCTCTCGGAGGAATTGATACACGGTCGACTGCAAATCTTCACTACCACATCTCCATAGTTAAAATATGCAACTGAATCGGTGGCCGCTACCTCAATATAAAGAAGGGGCGCCAAAGAAGGACAACACCTCTACCCATCAACCGATTAGTTTAGACGATGGGGAAGATAATGGTAGTAAATAGTACACTGGATGAACGACGTGCCATGCACAGGAAGCCGCCCATATGAAAGGAATTAAAATAGGAAGAGAGGGATGAAAGGAAATGCGCTGAAGAAAAATACGAACGGGAGCGCGAATACACGGCCCCAAGTCGGGAGTATATCATGGACGTGAAGAAAATTCTCACTTCGGGTTGGCTACCAACGAGCGAGGAATGCATGTGAAGCCATAATTGCAAAACGAGAGTGGAGTGGAGGAACACTGCCAATAACCAAACTGCGCTTGTAAAGATAAGAAATGTGTGGCCCCAAAACAGGTAAGCATACGGTGGGTGATGTGAAAGGTTGGAAAATATAAGAGTGGAAGATATGACAATTAAACGCACTAGGCTCGCAAGTCATGGACGTTGTTACATGTATGCGGCTCACAACATGCAGCATCCGGGCATCAGTGATGGCAGTCGAACGCGGAGATTAATAGACTGGTTAGCCAAGCAGAAGCAGAAGGGATCTGTGAGGTACATAGCTGAAAGGCGAGAAAAAGTGGGAGCATGGAAGAAAGAACGCATAAATCGAGAACGTGAGCTCGCCGGGAAGCAAGAGATGGTGGGAGAAGGGAAGAAAGAAAGAACACGAGCTAGAAATTTATCGAAGATGAGGATATCATCGAGTTTCGGTTGTGTTGTTACATGGCAACTCGTCTTGTCACACATCGCTTTCCGCTATATCCCATCTTCACCTCGTTTAGTCGCATGATAACCTGGTAAATACGTATTTCAATGGAAATAAGCCCACAGTTTATCAAACTTTACCTCGTTTACTTGCTGAGTCCAGGATGTAAAGCGGACTCTTTCAGAAAGAAATGGAATGAGTAGGTTCGGAAAATATGAAATATCATATCTGTGTGGGCAACATGTCAGATGTTCACAGCAGAGAGAAATCTGGAGTCAGGAAATGTGATGGAAAGAGCGTCTCATTCCGAACAATAAACCCAAGAGGGACCCGTACCATTCGCAAGTGAGTAGCTGCGGTTCGAGAGTAGAAAAACCACAAAAAAATCAATTGACACTCAAGTTCCGAATATCCCAACGATTCGAGGCCACGTCGACTGTGCACAAATTTTTTAAATGAAAGAACACATAAACCCCTGACCGAACTAAGGTCGAGGATTGAAAGTGGTTCGGTGACTTTTCACATGATCAAGAAGATGAGGCTCCCATTTCTCGCATGGGAGGGGTTGGAACCGGAGTGACAGGAGAGAAGACATAGGAGAGTTAGAATCTCAAGCACAGTATGAGTATGGTGCTGCAAAACGAAAAAAAAAAATAATAATAATTAAGAGCGAATGAAGTGGAAAAAGACATGGAGTCAACGAGATTGGAAGTTTCCATGAATGCGGTATCGCCATTGTATCGCCAGATTTCGCTGGTTCGATTCGAACCAACTCTCATCAAAGGTATAAAGGCAGCCTAATAACCCGGAAAAAAAAAACGAAAAAAGCGACATGAATAGGTGAGGACACTCACTTAGGAAGTTGCTACGAAGTACGGAAAAGTGGGCAGCAGGGACAAGGAGAGAGAAGAGAACGGAAATCTTTTTCCAGCAGGAAGGCAAGAGAGGAAGATTCCAAGTTTGACGTTCAGACTCGGAACGAGCGCGATTGAGTTGGCTTTGCTGGACAGTCCAAGCCAAGGGGAATTCTGTCAAGCCGAAAGAAAGTGGGGGAAAATACGATCACAGTTATTTGTGCCTGTTGGGTTTGTGGCCAGCATTATCTTATCTAGTGCACTTCGCCCTGCCCTTGCTTGTCTCGCTATCTTCATCCATTTCCTCATGTTGCCCGCAGGCGTGCATCACCCCGAATACACTCCTCCTCGATGTACGTATTCTACACGTCCCCCATTTATTCATATCTCAGGCTGCGAGTAGATACCTGTTGGTGGTTTGGCCTACATTCGGTTTGCACTACTTCGACCTAATCCATCTACCACCGAGGGTCTGAATTTGCGAGGCACTCGTGGAAATATAGGCCCAATAGAGGTTCAACTTGAGGATATGCATCGTTCCTTTTCCCTTCACTCGTCGGCCTCGGTTTTCTCCTCCAATGTTAAATGTTAAAATACTACTCGCTCTGACGAGTTTGGCCCACTATCTTTTATCTGGCACTTGCCAATGAGCATATGTCTCCTCTCCATCTTTGCCAATGGCTTCTTTTCTCATGTTGCCAGTCGAGTCACAACTCGATATGTTGTCAAGTCCGCATCTGTTGCAGGACTCAAACAATTTTCTTAGACGCAAAACCCATCATCTGCCCAGTTCTTGGACAAGAAACCAGATGCTCACCTTCCATTCTCAATACTATCCTCTCGACGTGGTTCGGCACCACGGAAAACTGCTCCGGGAAGGTATTTTCGCTTGACGTTCAAGCGGATTTCATCATGAATTTATCTGACGCTGACGCACTACGTATTCGACAAGACCTCCCGCATATTCTTCTTTTGCGGTCGTTCTGTCATCTTACTAGTATCCCGCCTGTAAACTCCCGCTTGTAAAACATTGAATGTAATTTAGCCACAGTAGTGAATCTGCACTCGCAATTTGACAGTATCTTTCCTTTCTTGGAGCCGCCTCATCCTGTCAGTTGCCAAGCATTGTCATTAACGAAATACCCTCTAACCCAGGGCCCAACTGTGGCCTCGGATCGAAAGTGATATTCAGTTACTGTTTCTGGGCTGAGAGGATGAGGCACGGCAAAGGTAGCACTTGTCACAGCTGCTTTCCATACCCCTCATTAAAGAAAGGGATCAAAATGATAGGGAGAATCTCGAGCGAGAGTGAATCATTGAATGGAACCGCGGGAGCGTGAAGAAAGCAGAGTAGAAAAAAAGAGGGTCGAGAGTAAAAGTGACTGAAGGACAATTCTCAATGAGCAAAGACCTCTTAACTCTCGAGCCACCAGCGCAATATCCGGTCGAACGATAGGGAGAAAAAAATGCGCCAAGGTGAGAAAACTCACAGAGCAGATCTGGCCCCAGAGAAAGCATCAAAGATAGTGGGGGCGGTGAAGAACGGAACCAAGGATTTCGGACCTTGTAAATGGAGACATCCTTTAGAACGTGAACTGGATCTCAAATAAACCCACAGGGGAGCGAAGGAGAGAATGGAAACAGAGGTAAACAGGCAAGAATGTCCCTAGAGCTGGGTGAATATTTCGTTGATCACGTAACGAAGCTTGAACGAAGCCAAAGGCAGCACCAAGGGGGATCTTGCGGAGAAAATCAGAATTTCAATTTGACAATGCGCATGATTGAGAGTCCAAAGCGAAACGAATGCAGTGAGCTTCAAATCAACATCACATGCCTTGGTCTCACGATACTTAACCATGACTCTGGCTGGATGACACCAAACACCACGATTCCGGAGTGATATTCTGCACTCCAAAGCCGATAAGTGTCAGGGAATTGTATGTAGATGCAAGGCATTCAATGTCAAATGAAGCTTTGGATGGGAAGAGAGGCAAAGAAAATGGCTGGGCCGGATATCATATTTCAGGGCACATTCCAGGGATATTCCGCCGTTGAGGTCGTGTAGCCCACATCCCATTCAAAATTGAAAACAGAGGAGCCGATAATTCAATGGGTGGTAATTCAGAAGAGGATAGAAATTGGATAGAAACATGAACAATTGACGACCACACACCCACATCTGAGATTGTCTAAATATCCAAATATTCGCCTTCCAGAAGCCATTTGCTACAAGGGTGCATTTAATGGTAAATTGGACCGGCGATGAGGAAGATGCGCAATTGAACCTGAGGAGGCAATGTTGCACGTATAGTTTACGGTTCACGCAACACGAACGGGATGCAAGAGAGGGGCAAGGAGGACTCGAGGAGAAAGGACAGAAAAACATATCAAGACGTATAACTCACCGAGTCGCGGTCGGGATGAGGGAGGCCTGGTTTACAGCGACGAGAGGAGAGATGGTGGGAGTGGAGGAACAAGACAGAAAGCAAAAGAATCTTGAAGCAACGTCAAAATGACGCCATTGGTTCTGTTGACTCCTTGCCCGCGGACTTGTCCTCCCTTCTCTCGACCTCTCCTCCGACGACACGAGGCTTCCACCGATTTCGAACCTTCGTGGCCTGTTGTATGAATATCTTGCACGATCTATGTGCCGTATTTTTACTGCGGATGGATTGCCTCTATTCAATTAATCTCTTGCGAGTCCCCCACCTTGTTTGCCTCCATGCGCTCACTGACACCCTCCATTTCTCCGTTCGGACTGAAATTACGCCCCATTAGTCACATTTGAGGCCGACAGAAATCAGCGGCTAACTCGTTACTCAACCTCAACCTCCTGTATGCCGCGATTCGCTTGTTATGTTCACTGGTTCTTTGCTTGACGCCTCTATCGAGTTTTTATATTCGGCATGACCATCACTTAGTGTGCCCACCGTTGATATTAGTCGCTTCCTCCATATCCTTCGCGAAGGTGAGAGGGCCACGAGGGTCGACAATGCGTCCATGGCCGAACCGGTCTTGATTCTGTAGCGTCTTATCTCCCAAGGCCAATAAACAATGCAACAGCTTCGTTGTATATCGGTGTATATACCAAGTCGTGGGGCTGTGTACTGTTTTATGAAGGATATAGCATAGGGAACTTTCCTGTGTTCGGTAGATCTCCGTGAGGAACAGAGAACAGCATAGGAGCTGAGCACCCCAAGCGTCCGTGGATCGGTAGTAGCCAGTCGATCTAGTTGACACCAGCCGTCGAGGCCAGTGATCGTTATCTGCATTAGATTCGTGATATAACCATGCGTAGAAACCGGTGGGCTTGATCGTAGAGTGGATTGTAGCCATTCATATTGCAGCCCGAGAGACTGGGCGATATAGGATATCCGTGACTGCGTACAGTATGTGTTTTCAATGTAAAAAATCGTCACCTGCCCGAAATATGCATTGAAATTCAGTGTCTCCCCGCTCCCCGTAGACTTCTACTAGCCGTCGCGCAGATTAAACCCATAAAAGAAGAATCGGAGAGTGGACCTAAGAGGAGCAGATGAGTTTGACAAGCCTCAATGTCGGCGACGGCTAATTTCTTTCCTACATCTCAGAATAGGATCTTCACGCTCATTTTTATGCTCGAAATTGTAACCTTAATACAGAGATAAGTCTGTCATGATCGTTTTCCGGCATATTCCATCCTTTGCCAGTTCAGTGGCGTCGGAACCTGCAATCAACCAAGAGAGTAAGGAGTAAAGCACGTATTCAAGTAGAACGAAAGCCGGACTTTGTATGAACCTTGAGCGTTGCGCGGCGGCATAGGTTTATCCCTGCACCCTTCTCCGGTCGTTAACGATCCATGAACTTGTTGTTTTGTATCGCGGTCTAGAGGTACGCAAAATAGATAACATCAGCATCAGGGAGGACTGCGCCGCCGATTTTGAAAATAGTATAGCCCCAGGCTATCCATGCGCGTCGGGTAGGGTGGCGAAAAGACACAGGGGTACCTCCTAACCACGGACAAGCGACTGCACACCCGGAGCAGAAGTACCTCGGAGGATCACCAGCTTTCCAGCGGCGAAGCGATTCGGAAAGTGACCGAGAGAGCTTTTTTTTTTTGCGAAACTCGGATGGGAAATAAAAATTGAAGGGAGCTAGGAGAGGGGCAGACAAATTCGGGTGAGTTCATTCGAAACCCCAAGTAACCTTCAGAGGATGTGATGGTAGGTTTGAGAATACAACCCCCCCAAAAAGCGACTCATGGTTGAGTGCGATATGGGGAGGATAAGTGATTGGGAGAAGGATCGGGTAGGGGTTTCGAACAACATTAAGCCACCAGCCGGGCGCATCCCATCCCCTGCGAATGGCAAAAAATACTCAGATGATGAACAAGTGTGACAAAGCTAGGCTTCTGCAGATAACCTGACCATCGTCAGACATACCAAGCCGAATCGCAGGGATAGAACGAAACCAAACGACAATGTGAACCCCATGAACCGCATCAGAAGAACCGGGGAATCCGTGTATTTCACAGATGACCAGGATCCAGAGATTGACGAGTGAGAAAAAAAAAAGCGACGTATTCAATCGCACCTTCATGCCCTCAGTGGTGAGATGGAAACCGGAGGTCCATCTCATTTCAAGAAATTCTGGTTGCACGGCCACCGTTCAAAGAAATTAATTCGGGGATTAAGAAAAGACTCTGTATGATATCGTCAATCAAGGGGAAAACGGTGCGTAAAGATCTTACTGAGATCGAGTCCCAGCTCCAGACACAGATTTGCAGCCCGGATACGGACGACCATTATTCCAACATTGATCTGCGCGAATGCGACTGATCGCATAAGTAATCACCCATCATCGAGGGGGCGAGGGGGTCCATGGTTAGCTAGTCGCGTTCAATGAGACCATGATCGACGATGGTCGATGATCGATTTCCGAAATATGGAGGCGACGCCTATGACGGAAATGTTGTTGCAGGCAGGTGGACGGAATGATGTCGAATTCGGCCAGAGTGTTGGATAGAGGAAGTGGTGGAAACTCCAGTTAGGTAGTGTTGAGGAGATATACGGTTGGGGTGGAGAGGCGTGTGGTGGTGGTAAAGGGGAAGAACGATAAAATCGCCAACAAACAGTCCGGACACCGTGGTCCGACACTCCAATCAACACAGTCGGAGTTTGGTCGGAGTGACCCTTTCCCTCATCTACTTCAACCGTGTTGAGCAACACAAGGCGAGGTATCGGGGGAAAATATGAGAAACTGTGGGTCAGTGATAACCTTGTACTTCTTCGTCTCTCTCTCCCAAGCACACGCCAGGAGTCTAAGAACGCGCTCACCTTCCCAAGTGTGATGGAGCCAGCAGCAATATGATCAAGTTCAGTTTCTTTCTCTTTCTTTATCACTTTCTTCAGTCATCTATCTTCTTAGTCTCTGATATTAACCGAGACCCGTTGAGAACCCAATAGAAAAGTTTGAGTAATATCTGAGCCAATAATCGAGCAATTCACCGCTGACGGTTCACTGTTGATTAATATTGCTTACCACTCTCAGCAGAAAGTCTGAGATTTGGGAAATCCGAATGTCCGGCTGTCTGCCGCGTCCGTGTGTCCGGCGTTTCCAAGCATCACACATTCCGTCCCCGGCGTGTTCATCAATCGGTGAATACTATTACTAATTATGGTATCAGCGAGCGTCGTCCTACGTCGTATAAGTTCAGTTTGTCAGCACTCTGGTCACCAATAAACCTCTGGTCACCACCACGCTACTCATTTCCCGCCACCAACATAATCTGTGCCACCCCGCCGGACTTACATTGCCTCTCCGAGTCCAGGGTCCAGTTCACACTTGGTTTGTATCCTACTTAATAGGGAAGTCTCCCGCCGCTTGGCGGGTGTCCGGGTTGTTCCTCATTTCCATTCTGGGAGTCTGCGCTACCGCCTCATCCTATTGTAATTAAATAAATTCAATTGATGCCCCTACTACTGAGTTGTTCTTAGGTAAGTAATCTCCCGTGAAGGACGCGGCGCGTTGTTGGCGCGTTGGTGATTCAGACGCGTCCTGTGACGTGATGACCTCTAGCTATATTTAGTACCTCGGACATTTGGACTGTCTGCCGGACACTCGGACGTTCGGATTTCCCATAACTCAGATGTCCTCACTCTCAGATAGGTTAGCGACAAAGATAATTGATTCAGAAGAGGGACTCGTGCACTGATTAAGAGGGGTTTCCTTTCCTTTAATAAGCAAAAACGTCATGGGTGCATCGCCAGGTATCAAATGCTGCAAATTAGGTCGAGGCGTTCGCCTTCTTGAGTTTGAATTGAGCTAGAGCCATGGTGGTCTGGATGTGCCCATTGTCAAACACACAGTAACCACAACTTCAAGCAACGGTAATATTCACATGTGCACGACTGATCTTGTAGAGCCAAAAGTCGCGTTTCCAAAGTGTCTCGTGCATGTAAAACTTTGCCCATCCGCTCAGATATAAATCAAACATGTAGTATGGTACTTACATTGTCATCCAATAAACTAAGAAAACGGAGGCCACATTGTATTACAAATTCGGAATTAGTTCCACACACCTCTACAACAACAATATTCAAGTTCACGGAAGATAATTTAGAAGACCTTGATGGTTTAGAACAATGGTAAAACGGTCATTTAAAAGGCTACAGTGGGATTTACAACGTGTATGAATGATATTACATGCCCAAAACATAAGCATTTCACTCTCGACCGGTCATATGCAACAGATATGCTCTGATCAAGTGAAGAAAGCGGTCATGCCCTGAAGGTTGTTGGGGTCTGTTCAAGAGTCAGAAAATTTGATTGAGCGATTCTGCAATGGTCACAGATTCTTACCGATAGTGAGGCCAGCGCTCTTGGCAGGGCCAGCAAGGTTGAGGGTCTGGATGTTCTGAGCTTTTCCAGGTGCATTGAGGGACAATACGTTGACTGCAGACGCATTCGCCGATAAAATGTACTGCCATAAAGTTACTTAGCTGATTTTTGGAACGATTGGCATTGTAATTACCATGAAGTCTTTGCCACCGATTGTCGAAATCTCATTGTCGATGGTGCCAGAGTTGTTGCCCTGCGGGTATTGCTGATGAAAGATGTAAATTAGTCCCAGTTCGTAGATGAATCATGTGCGGTCGAACCTTGACAATGGTTCCATTGAGGTTATTGTTTACGTTGACCTCTGTTACAATCAACGTTTTGATGTCAGTCAAGTAGAAGTTTCCAGTTTGCTTGCTAAAACTCGACCAACATGTGGCACCTTGGCCCTCGATGGGCACAACGGATGATTTGCTACTGTTTTGAGCACCACTGGACATGTCAAAGATATCGAACCCAACACCTGCGTCTGTTGCAAGAATTGCGTTCTTCCCAGGAATGACTGTCATGGAGAAAGGTAGGAGTCCTCCTGAGCCAGGAGCGACTTGGGTAAAGTTCTCAGAGAGAGTGTTGTTCTGGCCGACTTGCCAAACCGCAAGGAAGCTGGGCTGAGGAGGAGTGCCTTTAATTGAAGCAATCAGCTGCTGGCCATCCTCAGAAAATATGACATGGCTTGCAGACCCAGCGGGTCCAGTGGCTGGCGTGGTCTGGTTCAGGCCGAGGGAACGAAGGGTGCCGCTGATAGCCTGGAGCCCGTTTTGAGGGTCAACCTTATAGCAGTTGATGCCGTTGACTTGTCCTCCATTGAGAACACATAGCATCGTCCCTTGTTTATTAAATGCAAGGGACATGGGGAACTCTCCTTCACTAGAGACCGGACCTCTGACCGCCTTTAGCTGAGATGGTTGGTTTGGGTTGATGGAGAACATCGAGATCGTGTTGGAGCCGGCCTGCAATGGACAAAGTGTCCAATTCAGCATCTTCATGCATTCTATACCATTGCGAGATTACGAACGTTGACTACAGCAAGAGCTTTGCCTGCAACAGAGGCTTTGACTGC
>Ga0307513_10004098_pt1 | contig 19529 bp, 21 predicted proteins | sample 15_EM_MG_FD_202174 | JGI IMG/M metagenome (GOLD analysis project Ga0307513, IMG submission 202174) | Populus trichocarpa ectomycorrhiza microbial communities from riparian zone in the Pacific Northwest, United States - 15_EM | ecosystem: Host-associated > Plants > Roots > Unclassified | place...
GCTCATGAAATTCGAAAATGAAACATAAACTAAGACACCTATAGGGCCCGGCCGTCCGTCCCGGGCATAGGTCAGGACGGACTGCAACTGGGCGTCCGTCCCGTCCGAAGGTCTCAAACTTGGCGTCCGTCCCGTCCTAGGCTAAAGACGGACGGACTGGACGCTTGGGAACACTGTGTAACAGTGCGGTTCTGTGGGCTGCTGCTGTGCTGCTCATTGAGGGGAAGATAAACCGCAACCTTCTTTTTACTCTTAGTTAGCATGTGCCGAACCAAGTGTGATTCGATCCCTACAAGTACTCGGTATTAAGGGTTAGTCGGGCGCGGTGCCACGAAATGTCTGGGTTTATTTCCTATTCTGGAAGTGCGCCCGACTTTTGCTGCCCTTACAAAAAAAGCCACAAAGCGCGTTTGTATGGGGAAAAACCCTAGTTACCATATATGGGGTGCGCCCGACTTTTGCCTACACCCGAGTACAGTCTCTACAGCCCTCGGCCTTCCCCCTGGGACTAGGGCCTTAACTGTTGAGAATCTCGGAAAGCGGATGGCGGATGGCAGTAAAATTTCGTTCGAAGAAGGTGGTAGAACTGAGGAGTACGGTATCAGAAGAGCGATGGTGTGTATGGTCCAGGAGTCAGACAAAGTAAGAATATTTGAGATGTTTTAGGAATGGGAACTAGGGAATGCCGGAGGTCAGGGATTAAAGTCCGCTAGGGGTTTGAACTAATAAATGACGCACCATGACAATTGGGAAACAGGCGAAAGTATCAGGACTGTCCCGGGGTCATGGAACACCAGGAAAATAGTGTAAGAGGAGGAAACCGGATATGGGTATTAAGGGGAAAATATTTTTTGGGAAGAATTTTGAAGGAGCCGTCTGGAATCAGTGGAGGATTATGGAAAGATGGAAAATACCGTGGGAAATGTTGCCGAAGAAGAGACTTTCAGCAAAGTCAAGTTTGTGTAGATAACATAGGAGGGGGGTCAACGACCAGGCGGGCACAGCGAACCCAGCACTAAAAGTGACTTAGTAAGCGTTAATTCAAGAGGCGATTCTGTTTGGTCTTTCCGTTGACCCCCTCCTCGCCCACAGGACACCCCTCGCGATATAGTAAGGATAGGGACACAAGTTAGTATCTCCCGAACATCGCCTATCATGTCCAATCAGAATCCCGTCCAACATCACTTAGTTTAAAGCTCTCATAGTCCATTATTAACAGGCAGTCGAGGTACAGTACCGTACTCAGAAAACCGGTTTGTGCTCTCCACTAGTGAATTATGTTGAGATCCCCGATAGTGGATTTATCCAGAGTTCACGGTAATCTATGATACCATCAATACTGGAACAATGGAAAATTACTCCAGGAATTTCCGGAACTCCACATTTTAGGCTAGGGGAGGGGAACACCGAGGAAAGACATTGTCTTCACACATTTCGCGGGGACAAATAAAAAGAGGACGATAGGCTCAAACGGGGGAGACGACTCCAATGCCCTAGGGAGAACCTCAGCTGTTCTAGTGCTTTATGTATGATATTTGTTTGTTTATTATAGGAAGGAATAGAACCCTCCACTTCGCTCTCGGCAACGATCCTCCCATTATTGACAACCCTAATACGTTCATATGAACCTATTACATCCAATAATATTATAGATCAGTTCTTAAACGAAAAGCAAGTAACCGAATCAAGACGTGCTAGTATAGCGTTCAGAGGTTCAACCCCGTGGAAACAGAAATCATAAAAAAACTGATTGAGAACGCCTTCCATCGATCCAGAGCACTAGCGCCTACCCACGAGTGAGCAGCTATGACCCCCCCACCCCACAGTATCCAGCACCCTATTACCAGACCGTACCCACCGGCACACTCCCCCAACCGAAAGAAAATATCGCACAATTTGGACCAACCCGAAATGCCTCTAGAGCAGTCAAATAAAGTTTGACCCAATGGGAGAGTGAGAGTACCGTAAACCTCTTCAGGAAACTCTTTCCCGCGAAAATGGAAAAACCTTGGCACAAGTAGAAAAGGCATCCTACGACAAACTTATTTCCAGAATCTAACTCTAGGGGGAACTTTCTTGCAAATCCGGCTCCCTGGCTCAGCCACACCCTGTTTGACAGCTCCAGCGTCATTTCTAGTTCTAATAGCCCAAATTATGAGGTACCCAGGGGTTGAGAACATCGTATCATACTGGTGACTAGGCTATCGCCCCCATTCATGATTACTCTCCACCTCCACCGCCGAGCCCGAAACCGTACCAAAACGACCCCACCTATGACACCAACCCTGCCACATGCCAGTGCGAGCCCCGCCAAGCCGAACATGCCACAGTGAATAAAACCCACCCCGGTCGACCCGGGCGAAAACCTGAGACAGCCGAGAAGAAGCGTTCGAACCACCATGTCACGCGACTCGATTCACTAGTTCTCACTCCACCTTGGCACTCTCTTGATTAAAGTTTTTAGTTGAAGCCTTCAACAGAGCACCAATCCAGACAAAAACCCTTATTGTATTCGCGTGCTAACTGGGCTACTTTGTACTGCTCGAGCGTCCTAATCCACAGTACACCCTCGCTCGTCCCCGCACGCCGTAAAAACTCGCCACGGTAGGTTTGATTTGACAAGTTGACGGGATTGCGTGTACCCAATTAATTAGATCCAACACGTCTTGAGAGCCGATCTTATACCGGGGTGGGAGAACACTGACCCTTCTTAGCACTTTTTGTCTCTGGATCTGGAGATTGGAGGCGCCCCGGAGATAGCGGGTTACAAGAGTTTTTACGGTACCCACACAAATTCGGCTTGGCATACCTGCACACATGTGCACCAGCTCTTCTGTATATTGTGATGCAACAATGACATAAGGGATAAGACAAAATTAAAATTCAGAAATGGGGTAAAAATAAACTATGAAAAATACATCATGTCTCTATCTCTTCTCTTGCCTGATCTGGCTTACTTGCGGCGGTAGAAGCGCTTAGCCTTAGGGACTTGGCGACAGGAGCCGAGGATGCAGTGGTGCTCGCCCTCTACTTTGACCGCAACGTGGCCGGTGGCAGCTAGGAGGTGTTAGCTCGAGGTTCTAAGTGAGGAGGTTATGATTGCGAGGAGGAATACGTACTGGGAGCGGCCTTAGAAATAGCTGTTCCACTGGATGGTTTTGGCTTAGCTACGTCAGTCAAGTTTCCAGAAGCAGTTCCATTCTCTGCCGCGGCACCTTCGGCGCCGGCCAATGCGGTGGCTCCAACGCCGAGCAAGTTTTCCTGGCCGAGGGAATTCTGGGTGTATCTAGAGTTGAACTTGACGACGGCCTTGATTTCGTTGTAGGTCTTGACGCTGAGGGGGAGGGGCTCCTTAGTGACGAGGAATGTAAGCCCTTCGGCGCAGGGAGGGGTGGTTAAGGACCCGGTGTACTGGAAGAGAGGGGTCGTCTGGATGTGGTCGATGACTTCAGCGAACTTTAGAGGACCGGTCTCAGTTACCGTGCCGGGAGTAGAAATCTTGGCGAGGTTCTCGGTGACTGCGGTCAGGAGCTCTGTGGTGGTCTTCCCATCCTCGGAAAGTTGGAAGGTCAAAGCTATAACCGCTATTGCCCCGGATCCGTCTTTTTTTAAAAAATAAAAATAAAAAGTTAGAATCCATGGCGTATCAGAATGGAACAGGGGAATTCTTACCTGCGGCTTCGTGAACCATATGTATCTCTAATGGGAAATACTCCTCAGCAACCCTGTGCTCACTTGGCGTATGGAAATGGAATTGCTGAAGGCTGAATTTCGTTCCGCCGAAGGTTGTTGTTCCATTGACAATGACCTCCACGGTTGTCCCCAGGTTCTCGAACTCTGCTTCCTTCATATCCGCAATAACAACTTTAGGAGCTTCCGCCGCGAGCTGGACGGTGTTATCGATATTTATAGGTGACTGCACTTTTGAAGTTGCGCAAGCGGAGTTCTCCGCAGAGAGTGCTGCCCAATTGAGAGGGCCCTGAAGCCCTGTATACCCAAATTTCGAGACCTCAACAGTGGCACCTGCTACGCGGGGGAACAGACTCGTCCCGTACATGCAATTCGCCGAGGAGAGAAGAGGAGCGGAGAGCACTGCCGCAATGAGAACCAACTGTTGTGTATACATCGCTGCTGAGGATTGCAGGGCCGGCTGCTGTGACTTGGAGAAGAGAAGTGTGAAGAAGAAATAAAGAATAGAAAGAAAGACAAGTGCCTGCTGTCGGTTGAAAGAACTGGGTAACCAAGGCACAGCCGGTTTCAAGAAATGAAATAGAAGGAAAGGTGAAAGAGAAAATGAGCGAAGGAAACCAAGAAATCAAAGGAGACTCGTGCAGGAAGAAGACTGATGGAAAGAAAGGAAAAACGCAGAAAACCCTCCAAAGATATCCTCCTCTCCCGCCATATTCGCCAAGGAATTCGACCATGATGTTCAAACGTATATGGATAAATTTTCAGATCTTGAAGCAGCCAAGCAACTTGGCAGGAGAAGCTTTCCGTAGGTACTCGTATATAGATATTTCTGGGCGGCACAATTACTTACTTATAGGGTATTGGTGGGCTTGCGACGCGATTGTGTTTTATGCCCTCAATAGGCAGAGGACCCGTATGACAGGAAGTAGTTGACATTCCCCAAGGCGGTAAGCCTACAAAGACCAGCCGTAGATCCGCCTCGGCAGGGGGGTCAGGGTACTCGAGTAAGTTGGACGAACAAAGCGCTATACAAGAGACCTTTCCCAGCGGGAGCTCGTCCGTCCTCACTTGAGTGATGGGGAAGGGGGGTTACTCCTGGGTAAGGATTCTGCATCCGATCTACAATGTACTCGAGTAACTCCCATCCGCTCCCGCTAATGTTGATAGATTTGAGCCTGTCTTCATTGGTTGTCGGGTACTTGTTACCTGCCGGCTCGGGTAAGGTACGAGTGATTGGTAGCCAAAATTTTGGTTATATACCAAAAGAAGCGATGCTTAGTACTCGCGGCGAAAGGGGCAGGGGGTCGGCGCCTGTCACCTCTGACGTTTCGGGACACCAGCCAACAGCCATCCTTGGCTCCTGTCTTGGACGTTCTTGTTTCAACGTTCCTGCCTAAAACCCGGTTCGATCTGACTAGTTGTCCAAGTAAGGCCATAAAAAGGCGCACTAGCATTCCGCACTTGTGAAACCCAGCCGTCTATCCACTCTCTCTTGAGTTGCCTCGGATAGCTGCAGAATACTGTCTTCGAGCAGTCACGGTTTCCATACCAGCAGTGCAGATACCGCAAGCCTGTACTTTTTGAGTATTCTGTTGGATTCTCGTAGAAGCTTGAACGCGTAGGGTGCCTGCTGCTTAATGGTTGAATTAATGCCTCAATCCGGGAAAAGGGAGCCCGGGTGCATACTAGAGCCTAGAAATTGGTACCCACATAGTGCCCATAATATTCGACAGTAATTTGAATACAAGGCAGACAACCACTGTTTTGGAATGCTTCTTGCTCGCAATGAGCAACTGTTGCTTTATTTTAAAGGTATCCGGGAATCTTGGCGTTCCATGGCCTGAGCCGTGCCAAGATCTCCGGTTTCTTCTGGAATGGGCAAGTACAGTACCTTATGCTAAGCTGTTCTGATTGTTATGAGCACAACAGCCAGCTATTTTCGGATACCGCCCCCGTTCGCATTGACGAACCCGATAAGGAGCAAGCTCTTGGCGGGTTATGGGGATACTCCAGTCTTGGATGACTTGTTATGCTGGAGACTAAGGCTCCACAGCGGTTGAGCTCTTGCCCAAGACTAAGGGGCTCTAATCTTGGCGTTGACTTGCAAATGGCTTTGGAGTGGCGGACCGTGCTGAATGAAAGGGGTCAATACGGTAGCCATTACAATACTTTGGGTAATAATACCGGCGGCTAGTAGTGAGCCTTGTGGAAACAAAGAATTTCATATTGAAAATGGGAATAACCATATTTCATATTGGGAATGGAAATAACCATACCAGTTATCAACGGAGCGACAAAGTCAGAAGTGACGAGCACTCGCTGGAGGAATATGAATACGGGCGACTTAGTTTCAGGTCCCTTGGGCGACATAACTTGGACGGTGTTAAGACTTCCAACGTCCTAAAATATCCAGTTGTAAGTTGTAGGAAGTTGGTTTTGGCAGCTAAGATAGGATAGCATACCAGTGGAGAAGTGAACCCTCCTGGTTGGATGGAGCTCTAGAGAAACATTGTTGCAAGTGTATGGTTTTAGGCAGGGCAAATTACTTTATCCCAGTATAAATTTAATCTAAATTTACCAAGAGCTCCCAACCCACTCTAAACATAATCTGATACAGCCGGCGAGTGGGGACCAGTTTTAATAGCTGAATACTGATTAGTCAACTGAATGCCATCCTGTCCCAAATAAGTAACCCTCTTCTAGGAAATATGAATGGCGAATGGTTGCTCACTAGTAAAGGTATGAAGAACTATCGTATTGATGTCTGTTTTAGATGTGGATATGTAGACCACGACGGCGACAACAACCAAACAAAACGCCAAGAGTTCACCCAACGAAAAAACATGATCGCACAACTCATGAGTAGGGAAGCTCCCTTCGTTCAGCAACGTCACTCTAACTAACGAGCAGATATAACCACAACAAAGTCCTCCCATCCTCCCATCCTCCCATGGATCACCAAACGTATCCATCCGCTTTGCCGTATGTCCCTCTTTCCTTCTGCGTACTCATGCTAACAAAGGAAAGACAAAGACTCCTACTGTTCATAGCCTCCGCGCACATCCAACATCCGCGCATCCGGCTCATACAGCTCTCCCGCTTTCCTTCCGGCTTTCCCCCCTTTATTCTGACGGATGCACTAATCTAAAACTCAAGCACATTCCTGTAGCCGAAATGCTTTCTCGAAAGCCGAAGCGCGTTCCCAGAAGCTATCCGAACAACAAAGCAGCTATGAGAGCATGCCGAGCAACATCTCACGATTTCTAACAGTGCTCGTAGCTAGCTTGGTCTCCGGATGCAAAGGGCGTTAATCATTCTTGGTTTTTCATTGTGCAGACGAATATTATTAGAGGCGGAACGAAATTAGATAGGCGATGGTTGATCCAAAAGTATCGGTAGGAGGAGGCTGTTAGTGTAGCTTCTAAGTGCTTAATAAAGGGCACTTCTTACTGCGATGCTAGTGGCAATGGGTGATTATTAGCATGGTTAAGGCAAACTGACCGTGAAGCGAGGGAATCGAAATGCGAGCGGGAGTAGGTTCTCTGATGCTGGTATCGTAGACGAAGGAAATGAAGCAAGCCACTACGTTCCCCAAACGTGCCGTTCCACCCCCGGTGAGTGCTCATGAGCCAAAACTGTGTGTGATCCTAGGGGATCGGTTTTCTCTGCCGTTAGCTCCTTCCACTTGGTAAGAAGCGGGGGCTGACAACGCCTAGAACCTCCATTTTTTACTCCTTGCAGAAATAATAATACAATTACTGTAGATGCGGTAACGTACCATATACAAGTAAAGTTATTAGTAACCCACTGCATGGGTCTGAGAGAAAACCCCCCGTCCTCGTCTGTGCTTTGCCGGGGGATGGAATAGGACTTATTACCGGCAGTAAAACAATGAGGGATGCCGAGGGTAAGCCCCCCGAAAACAAGGGTTCGCAAAATCAGTGCCTGAGCGCCCAGGTATGATACTATTATAAATCCACGGCCCTTATTCCCAGATGTTCCCTCCCTGCTGCGAGTGCTTCCCCCAAATCCTAAACGTGTCGGAGATTTGGCTCATTATTCGCAAGTTTTGTTGTCCAATGTCGCATAACTGCAAGCTCTCTCCACCTCTATTTCCCGTCCCCGAAGTAGGGAGAGGAAATATTGGTATTCTGGTATCGTCGCGAGACTGGCTTATACCCATGTGATAGAGAGGGTCAATCTGAGAGGACCCATGGAGCGTCTATTCCTAAGAGATAAGATAGCTTGCTATGGAGGGAATGTTGCCATTGTTTTTTTTTGTAGCTTCAGTGTTAACCTCAGAATCTCCACGAAACTCACCTAGTTACAGATTTCTTCTTCTGTTCCTCAGTCTCTTATTGGAACCCTACAAATTCCAGCAGTTGTCTGGAATTCTTGTTCTCGCCTTTCTCGAATACTCCATCCACTGCCCTGCCCTCGTTGTCATTGCTGTTTTGGACCAATGTTTGTCCCGTACTGCGAGACCTAACCGGGGATGAAGACAAAACACTTGGTAGTTCTTCCCGGCACAGAGAGAGATGGGGCGTTAATGGGAGAACTATGCTTGTTGAGTTGGTGAGATGCAAATTCAAACACCTATCGTAGAGAATTCCCAAAAGGGTTCTATATCGTGGGTTTACCGCTCCTATACATGTACAAATATCAAGAGTGTACACTACCGGTGATACGGAAAAGGTGGTTGATGTTCCCTGTGCAAAGAAGGCGAGATCAGGAGAGAACTACGGGATCAATCAGGTGGCCCTCTGAATATTTGTTTCACCCAAGTTGGCTGATGTTCGAAGAGTATGAGAGGCGTTGCTCGAGAGAAGGGTGGGAAGCGAGAGAGTGTTTAGCAGGTTGCAGACGCTGAGGGGAGAGACAAAAGTTATTGATCAGAATATCCCACAATCAGTGATTCCCGATCGCTCCGTCACTACGAAGATGTGAAATGTGGATTATGAGGTAATTGGGGATGCGTTTTCGGGGGCTTTTTTTCTCTGTTCAGTGAGAATAGAGATCGTGGGGAAGTAAGTTCTGTTGCCGACTGGCTCTACAAGATCCAACTTGCAGATACTCTGTGTAGCATTGTTATTTGTCGTTGAAGGCTAGAACACATGTGCATAGAGAAGTCTGCAAGGCTAGAAATACAGCACATCATTGAGGTTGAAATACTGAAGCCCCGAAGACACCCTGTACAAATGGCCTTGGTGCAAGACTAGATTCTGCTCGGCTTCGCATATTTACGACCCAGAATTACTTATTACTGGCCCCAGAAGTTTGCCAACACTGGCAAACGATAAGAGAAACTCCTATGGGCTTTAATTGATGCAATATGAACATATATATAGTGTGGGATATCAAATGAGAGCAGAAACCTGAAAATCCCGGAGAGGGGAAGAAAATTGGAGAGGGGGGAAATATGCTCGATTGGGAAATCTCCAAACTAGTGAAAGAGCCTCTCTGTATGCCACGCATGTAGGGCTATCAATGTTGCAACCCGTGTGACGATCCTCAGGAGTGGAGATAATCTATTCCTTGAGAGAGAGAGAATAGTGGAATATATTGCCATTTTGTCGTAGCCCGGTGGGAGCCGGCTTTAGAAGAAACTAGAGCACAAAACACAGTCTGGAGGAGATCCAGAGAAGGTGGGGCTCCTATTCAATTGCTTAATTGCTTAATTGCCACTTCACCATTGATCTTGTGGGCAAGTATCATATCTAACGGAGGGCCCGGCTGTATATCCAAGGCTCGAATGCTCGCAACGGAGACGATATTGAACAAAAGCAATTCCAAATTTCCCGCGACCACTCAATTCGGCTCTGAGGCACTATCTGCATGTAGTAAATGTTTCGTGAACATGATATCATGTCCCCGCTCGAACCCTTGTTGTTTTGTTTATATGGGATTCACCAAGGACAAGCATCCCCACCGGGCAAGATAGTGATAGATGAAAAAAAACCAGAAAACTACAATATATTTGCTTTACCGTGAACTGCTTCGCGGGGATGCTCAGTGACCTATCGCGATGAAGCCGCCCATGCCGGCTTTTTAGCTTTGAATCCCAAAGATGCCGGTACCATCACGCACCATCACTCGTCACAGGGTGGACCAACCACGCTTACCCCATCCGCCCGATGAACATCTGGGATAATGTTCTTAGGCTCCCATTTCCTATCTTTCGCGTGCCATTTGCCTGTTCGCAAACCGCAATTTCTTCGAGTGCAGACGGCAGACAACCTTTAAGTCTGCAGTATGGTCATAGACGAGGCTGAGGCAGTGCAAAACCTGCATACGAAAAATTAACGTTCTTCGAGTCGGTAGTCCGGTTTGAGACCAACGATTATCTACATCTGTGGAAGCGCTGAATCTGCACACACAATGAGGGGCCTTAAGTTATCTATGGGGCGTGAGCAGGAGCAGAGGAGAATTTGTACACGGGTGGCGGGGTGGAGTGGATGACTGAGCTACGAGGCCGGGTAGTAATAATAGGCGTGGAGCAGACGTGGTCGGGATATCCACCGCAACGGTTGTTCGAACCTTCTTCGTCTAGGGGCCTCATCTGCAGGATGGACATGTCATGATCCTTTTATGCTTTTCAAATTGTATCCTCAGGCCTGGGAGATCGAAAGGTGTTGCTATAAAACCCAGCAAGATGTCTGGTGTCTCCCCGAGTTTGATCTCTCTCCAAACACAACGACGAAATTACTACACACCGATTACGAAAAGATAAAACAACTTTTCACGAAGTAACCACGAAAGATATCGGAAAAACATCACGATTAGAAATGAGAGAAAGCCAGACTATCCCTAGACGTTTTATCCCCTATGCTCGTCTCAAAGCATTCCTCGACAATCTTTTCCCACGTAACTATTCGATTACGGTTAGCGCTCCTGTTCAATGTTTGGGAGAAAGGAAAAAGAGACAAGCTAATATAAACGGGGACACAAAAGATCATCGAAGAGCTTTACGCTATTAAAGTTCCCAGAAAGCTCACGGATGTGAGTTACTTCCAGCTCCATAGGACTCGGTAGTGTTGAGCTGACTTGAGGCCAGAGCGAGATCGACACTCTTCAGGAGGATGAGGAATAATTGGAGCGGAGTATCCCAGTCCACCGGGGATGTTGGGGTTGTATGAGCCATCTTTGGCACGTTTGGCAAGAAAGAATATGAGCCCGGAATGGTATTTGGGGGTTAAGATGGTCTCTCTGGAGTACATCTTGGGTAACCCTCTTGCTTTATCTTTGAGTCACTTTTTTGGGATTATATGTTTCTTGTAAAACGGGCCTTAGTAGGGAAATGGATTGGGTATCCTGTTTATTGCTGATTTCAGGTGGGCTCTCGGTGTTTCCGGCAGAGTGAGTAGGGGGGCATTGGGAGATAGAGTTGGGGAAGGGATTAAGTGAATTTCTGTTTGTTAAATGCTGTGTTTGGGGGGGGGGGGGGGGGCGGATGAATTAAAAAATATGGTAAAAATACTTCTAGATGTGCGATCTACCCATGCCTGATGCTTGTTACGTAAATCTGTATCGTACCGGATGTCTATCCCTATCTTGCACCTGGAAAGGTGGGGGTGAGATATAAACGCGATGCTCTAATAGCTTGCGGTAAATCGCATATGGTGCACAGGGCTCATACCTAGAGGTGTATGTCTTAGTAAGAAGGGCCTTTGGTACTAGGGAATTGAGGTATTAGGTACCAGTATTTTGATAGTCCCTCACTGTGGAAGCTAGAAAAGTGAGCTTACAAGTATCATAGTATCATACTCTCTCTGGAGTGGATGGAATTGTGCGGCGAGGCCGGCGACTCTGGATGAAACCTGAGTGCCAAGAATCCAGTGTTTTTGTCTATGCTTTGAACCACTTCGCTGGGATCGCCCAAGCATGCATGGAAAGCGAGCAAAGCTTCACTTTCTTTGGTAGATTGAGGTCGCTCGTTCCAGGGATCGAGGGATAGGACATCTTACGCCTGATCCGGTGTGTGCTGGGAAAATCAAAAATCAAACACTTTTGAAGAGATGGGTAGTTTAAGGTTTGGTCTTATCGCGCCGTCTTATTCGTTATTAATCAAAAGTTTCCAGAATCACGGTTTGACCTGCCTGGCTTGGCGGTGCTGCGACCACTCAACGCGGTGTGAACTTACTGGTGACGCGAATTTTTTTGTTCCTCCTGGTCTAACTACCCCCCCCCCCCCCACGCCGCTTATCGCATCCTTACCAACTCTCGCCACCTCACTGCTCTGCGCTTTCGAATTCATTCCATCAAACGCTTTGTCTCGCAGGACAAAATTACCCCCAGGCGACTGACGGACTTTAGGAGATGCCTTCGCTGATACAAAAGCGCCCTGCACAGCACCTGACGGATAATTCCGAGTCTGAAGAACTATCGTCCCTGGAGTCCCCAGCCCCTAGCAGGAATCCAAAACGCGCTCGTACCATACGTAAGGAAATAGCCTCTGACGATGGAGTCAGTGAGGAGGATCCGGATAGCGAGGAGAGTGATGTATTTGTGAAGCCTGACATGGATGGAAGTCTTCTGTCAGAGGCCGACTCGGATCAGGAAGAGGAGGAAGTCATGGATCACAGAGGAGGCGAAATAGAGCGGAATTCCCAACCTTTTCAGCCTGGGAGCATTGTTAGAATCAAGGCTGAAAATTTTGTCACCTACACGGCTGTTGAATTCTTTCCGGGACCAAACTTGAACATGGTTATCGGGCCTAATGGAACAGGCAAATCGACTATTGTCTGTGCTATTTGTCTTGGATTGGGTTCTAGCCCGGCAGTAAGCTTCTTCCTTTGACGGCTCTAGGGATCTTAATAATTTATGGTGTATTGGTAATAGAATCTTGGCCGAGCAAAGGAAATATCGGAGTTCGTCAAACACGGCTGTGAGACTGCTACTATCGAAATCGAATTACAGGGGAAGGAGAACGAGAGGAACCCGGTCATTAAACGGAAGATTGGACGAGAAAACAACACTTCCACATTTACACTCAATGGTAGGATATGGAATATCAATGGGAGATCTATTCTTTCGGTGTTGAAGTGGCTCACATATTGCTGTTAGGTTCGCCTAGTACATCTGGAAAAATTACGAAGCTTGTAAAATCCTACAACATTCAAATAGATAATCTCTGCCAATTCCTTCCTCAGGACCGTGTTGTGGAGTTCGCTGGCTTGACGGCTATTGATCTGTTGACCCACACCCAACGGGCAGCGGCGCCCCCAGAGATCCTTGGTCATCATGAAAACCTCAAGAAGCTTGGTAAACGCCAAAAAGAGTTGCTAACTGAGTTAGAAATCGACCGTAATCAGTTGACGTCGATGGAGGCGCGGCAGGCTGCTTTACAGCAGGATGTTGAACGCCTACGGGAGAGGCAAGAAATTATCAAAAGGATTGAGCTGTTGGATAAGGCCAGGCCTTTTGTTAAATACCGAGAGGCAAGGGGTCTAGCTAAAGATGCCAAAGATGCAAGCAAGGTTGCAGAACGGGAGCTTCGTGAGCTTGAGCAGCAGGTTGAGCCAATGACTGAGGCGCCTAAGGCAAAGCGCAGATATCAGAAGACTCTTGAGAGGTGTGTGGCGGCGAAGAAAAGGGAACTTGAAGCCAAAGAGGGAGCAGTTACAAAGTTCAAAGACGATGTTATGGGGAAAGCCGACGACAAGATAACAGACATTACCGATAAGATGGATGCAGCTAGATCAGCAGAACGGAGCCGGAAGCAGCAGATTGCGCGAGAAAAAGAAAAAATTGCTAGACTCAAGAAACAATTGGAGGAGGATCCTCCAGAAGTTGATCTGGCCTATTATAACGGGAAGATTGTAAGGATTCTTGATTCCATGGAGGGGTTAATTTTTGGCTAATGGGTTCCGCAGGGTGATAGCAATCATGAGGTTAGAGACATAAAAGAGAGAATCGATGACATCGACTCAGAGATCAAGCCCACGGTTGAGAGAGCGAATCAAATCAACGGTCAAATAAGCCGGAGAAACAAGGAGTAATTCCCCTGTCGTTGCTCATGTGTGGCCTTTCTCTGACCGAGAGCAGCCTTCAGGATTTGAATTCGGTTATTGGGGTCCGCGAGAGAATGCTTGAACGCATGAGCAGGGATACCCATCGAGTTTGGCAGTGGATCAAAGCCCACCGGGGTGAATTCGAACAAGAAATACTTGGTCCCCCGGTATTGACCTGTAATGTTACTGATCCCAAATACGCCGACGTTGTTGAATCGCAACTCAACAAAAACGACAAGCTTGCTCTCATTGCTCAGAACAGAAACGATTACCGGAAGTTATTGGATGTGTGCTTTGGCCCTGGTCCTGAGAGTCTGAAGTTGCGAGATGTTACGATTAGGGAAAATTCCAATGCCCCCATTCCACCTCGGCCGGTGTCATCAGAGGAAGCGCGAGGACTAGGATTTGACGGTTTTACTATTGATTTTATAGATGGCCCAGCGCCCGTTATATCAATGCTGTGTCAGGAATGCCGCATTCACACAACGGTATGTCCATCAGTACCCTCCAAGTTTGAAGTCGTATATCTAATTGCTCGGGACATAGCCTATAAGCCCCAAAGAGTTTACTGCTGCCCAGAATAAACACATGGAGAGCACCAGGATCAGTAGGTGGATTACTGGGCGAAATATGTACACGTTGCGGAGGCGTTATAACCAGGTTATGACAAACGTAACATCGATTCGTAATGCTCAGGCCTTCGCTGCACAGCAAGTTGACGCCCAAGCAGAGCAGGAGATTCGTCGCTCTATTGGGGAGATGGAAGGCGACCTGGAAGAAGTCGGGAAAAAAATAGACGAGTTGAAGGATTCTAGGGCTACATTTGTTGCCAAATATAAGGCAGCGCAAGCTGCCAATCAAAAGATCAAGGCGGAAAAGGCTGCAAAACAGCAGGAGGCAGCAAAGTACGTCAAGCTTAAGGCCACTCTAGCAAGTGCTGAGGAGGATCTCAGGAGGAAGATGGGAGGCGGTGAGGACTACAAAGAGCACATGAGAAGGTGGAAGTCGCAAAAAGAGGAACTTGTGATGGAGAGGGCGGTTGATGCGCAAAAATTCGCAGTAAGTTGTGCTTATTGTCTTATCGGTTGCGAGACTAACACTCCTGAAAGGACCTTGTTAAAAGTCTCGTAGCGATTCATAACGAATTGATCTTATGTCAGATTAGGCTCGCAGAGGCAGGTTCAGATGCCGAGATCTTGCAGAGGAGGATTGAGGACGTATTACGGGACCTTGAAGCTAAGAAGACCGAGTCTACTGGTCTTGCACAACATGCAACTGAGTGCGCCGCTCGCGCCCGCGCCCTTCAAGGCGCCTGTCGCAAGATTATACAGGGGCTCTCTCCCGAAGAATCCGAATTCATGAACCAGATTCCTCCCGAAAAGAATGCCGAAGATATCGAGACAGACATCGAAGCCGAGAATGCTCGACTCGATTTACTTCATGAAGGAAATCCTAACGCTATTAAGCAATATGAAGACCGTGCCACCAGGATTCGGAACCTCGAGGACAAAATCGCTGAACGAGAAAAGAACCTCAAAAAACATTCTGCCGCTATAGCTGAACTGCGCAATAAATGGGAGCCGGTAATCGATCGCCTTGTTGCGAAAATTTCAACTGCCTTTTCAAAGTCCTTCGAGAAAATCAACTGTGCTGGTGAGGTTCGTGTGCACAAGGAGGAGGACGAATATGATAAGTGGGCTATACAGATTTTAGTCAAGTTCAGAGCAAACGAGAGCTTGCAGGTCCTGAACAATCAGCGCCAGAGTGGCGGTGAGAGAGCCGTCAGCACAGTTTTTTATCTAATGGCACTGCAGAGTCTTGCGCGGAGTCCTTTCAGAGTCGTTGATGAAATCAATCAGGGGATGGATCCTAGGAATGAGCGGCTTGTCCATCATAGGATGGTCAGTATCGCTTGTCAAGAATATACCTCGCAGTAAGCCTTTCCCGGATATATCTCCCATCCTGTGAGATATGCTGACAAATAGAGCTCTATAGGTATTTTTTGATCACCCCCAAACTCCTACCCGACCTCTCCTATCACAAGCGGATGAAGGTCCACTGCATTTTCTCTGGCGATTGGCTCCAAGAAGATACAAGGTTAGACCCAGACAAATATCTTAGAATTGGGGCTAGGATGAAAGCAATGGTGCATTAGGCATTCCTTTCTTAGAATACCTTTTAGACCCCTAGGGCGAATGGCTTGTCTCCTTTTTGTATTAGTCCCCTTATTTCTATACACTGGGGGCGTCTTGCGTATATTTTTCCACTTTGTTTGTTCGTATGTGCTGGAGTATTTACCACCTGGAGTTTCATTTTCCCTGATACATCGATGTTGAGTATGATGATCTCAAAACGGGTCTTAAATCTAGTGGCGCTTGATTCTTCGTTTCTCCCTTTGGTTCTAGGGGCGATTTTTTTGGGATGATTACAATACGGTAGTCTTCGTCAACATAATCTGACATGTAGTGTTGCCACTTCTCTGGCATGCTAATAATACTCGTACACTACCGGTATCTGTAGGTCATACAGTTATACGAAATAGCTAGTCTATCTTTGGACTTTCAGAGGTGAGGGTGCTGGTGGGGTACTTGTATGGTAGTAGGAGTTGACAGTTACTCGAGTATATCCGGTAATTGGATTCAGGAATGAGAATCTGTGCTTGAGAATGTCTTGGCTGACAATACAATATACCTATCCGGGCTCTTTCACTTCAGGGCCATGTTGAGTAACGAAGCTCACGTGAAGGTTAAAACTTTGCGACAGCCCTTGAACAGGATCACATAATCGACTTGCCCGGTGGGCTCAGTAGCCGAAACCAACTGAAGGAAGGACACTGTAGTTGGACGGGCACGTGATCAAGGCTGGGTCCAGCGTATCATATTGTAGCTTGCTCGTACAAGCACCCCTACACCGGCAACTTAAGCGGCTCTTTATTTTTATCATACGAGTACCGGTACCCTGCCGGTGTTCCCCCAACGTCAACACACCGGCAGCCGCCCCACTATCCTTCCAGAGCGTTTTCCTTCACCCACCCTCGGGGCCCTCTATCGTGCCTCTCTACACCTAACTACTCGAGTATATAATATACATTCGACTCTGGACTCGAATAAACTTACTAAGGCCTTCAATAATATGGCTCCAGTACCCAGGACTATTCTCGTTGTCGGTTCATTGAACACTGATTTGACCACAAGAGCCCGCCGTCTTCCCAACCCGGGTGAAACTATAACTGCTCAGTCATTTTCAACTGCGCCGGGTGGGAAAGGGGCGAACCAGGCTGTCGCATGTTGTCGCCTAGCTAGAACATCCTCCGATGCGCCGCTAGATAACATTTCAGTCAAGATGGTCGGTGCTATCGGAGACGACGAGTTCGGGAGCCGTCTCAAAGACAGCTTGGGGCGGAATCGAATCGACGTTGAAGGAGTAGTTGTCAAGGAAGGAATTTCTAGCGGTGTCGCCGTGATCATAGTACACGCTTCTTCCTTCCATATCATAGCTGAGTTATCACTAGAAAATCCGGGCTAACAGAACTAGGTCGATGAAGACACTGCCGATAACCGCATTCTTTACACTGCTGGCGCAAACGAGGCTCTCACTTCGCAAGATTTCCCAGAAAGCTTCTTCTCGAGCTTTAGTCCTCTTCCCTCCATCCTTGTCCTACAGCTCGAGACCCCGCTCCAAACGGTCTTGCACCTCCTGACGCTTGCCTCCAACGCTAATATCGAAACTATTTTAAATCCCGCCCCGGCCAGGCACATTCCCCTCCAGTTCTATTCTAAAATTGACCATCTAATCCTCAATGAATCCGAAGCCACATACCTCACCGGGGAAGAAGTCACCTACTTGGACTACGACGCCGGAATTCAGTCAACAATCAACCGCTTCCTTGAGCGCGGCGTTAAGCGGAGCGTGGTTATCACCATGGGTGCCCGCGGGTGCTACTTCAAGGACTCAGATCACCAGGAAGGTTGGGTTAGGCCTGAGGTTCGGGCTCAGGACGTGGTGGACACTACTGGTGCAGGGGATACGTTTATTGGCGCATTTGCAGTTGCCTGTGCCGAAGGGAATGATATTGGACATTGTCTGAATTTTGCCACAAGGGCGGCGTCGATTAGTGTTCAGAGGATGGGGGCTCAGGCAGGGATTCCATGGAGGGGTGAGGTGCAGTAGAGGCGGGGGTTGGAATGGGGGCCAAGGTGCAGTAGTGATGATACCATGGGTTCTAAATCAAAAGAGTTCTGTGGTCTAATACTGTATTTACTCTGTCGATTCGCTATCTCCGAATATAACCTTCGTAGTACGGTCACGAACGATTGTTGCTAAGGCAATGTAGCTCTCGGCAGAAGAATATTAGGTCATGATTCCTTAGAGGATGGCACAGTTACAGTCTCTCCTGGGCACAACGAAACTGGGCGGGTGACCAACAGGGGTGCTTCGTGGGAAAAGGTGGAGTCGTCAAGGTTAGGGTTACAAAAGATAACTTGTAATTAATCCCTGTTCGTCACCCGCCTAGTTTCGTCGTGCCTATTATAGACGGTACCTTGGCGTTGCTACGTCCCCAGACATTCGTCAACGAATCACTCTTTCTCGCTCTCTCCCCGACAACCACAACCCACCATTTACGAAAATGTCGTCTGAAATGTCCAAAATGTCGTCCAAAATCTTCATAGAAATAAAAAATGCGATAAAGAGGCGTGGCGCTGACCTGCTAACTTTTAGGGGGGTGGAGCAAGACCAATTCGATCTGGTCATCCAGAGCCTCCGCTACCCCACCAATTACGTGGAACAACACGCGTTTAGGTAACCTTACCCCTTCACCCTCTTTTTTTTTCTTTTCTGCTTAACTAAACCCCGGCTATAGAGTGCACTGGTTTGCCTGGGAAAAATATTTAAAAGTAGTGATACCGTCGGCACTCCACGAGTGCCCGGCCCAATGGGTGATTGACGAGATTTTCGATGGGTTATCGAGTGGAGCCATCCCAAGAACTTGGGTTCGGAAAATCGGGGTATCCCCATCACCTGGTTTGTTATCAATTGTGCCCTGTCGAAATGTGAGAAATCTAGCTAATCACGTTCACTAGAGTATAAAAATTTTGTTCCCCCGTTTGATCGATCCGCAAAGGAGGGTGATCTGACCATCATTCCGCTTCTTGGCCCAGATTGGGCCAAGAAGGCGAAGTTTCCGTCCGTTGTCCTGGAGTCGGGGTGGTCGGAACCGGCGGATCGTCTCGATTTAGACGCGAGGTTGTGGTTGGACGGGTCCGAGGGGGGGGTCCGGGTGGTGATCCAGGTCAAGTTTTACAAACGCGGGGGGGGGCGGATCGGGTCACGGCTGTGGATACGTCGGGCGGAGCCGGCTGGGGGCTCCGCGTCCTCTGCCGAGACCTCCCCCAACCCCCAAAAATATGCAAGTCTCTTATACATTCTGCTACTAATTTTTTACTAACAAGTTAATTTGATCTATAGGAAGTCCTTCCTCCGCCTTGTGATGCGCAGGAAAATCCGTCCATTACTTTTAACGAGTTCTTTGTTGGGGGTTGCCCCCCCGGCATGGACCCCCAGGGGTCCGTCGTCTTTGACCTAGAAAACCTCCGCGTCTTGGCCAGGAGAGAGATCCTGGAGCGCGGGGGTATCCCCGATGAATAGATTTCTGGGGCGGGGGGCGGGCCGGGGGGGCCCCTAATAGTGGAGGAATCTTTGTGGAAAACGTTCCCGTTACCACTGGCAGCCCTCTCAGTCGTCCAGTCGGACGGGCGTCGACGGCCGTCCGACGACGCTAGTCCTCGTCCTGGACGGGGCGACGCCAAGGTCGTCCGGACGACAAAAGAC
>Ga0307513_10004099_pt1 | contig 19526 bp, 25 predicted proteins | sample 15_EM_MG_FD_202174 | JGI IMG/M metagenome (GOLD analysis project Ga0307513, IMG submission 202174) | Populus trichocarpa ectomycorrhiza microbial communities from riparian zone in the Pacific Northwest, United States - 15_EM | ecosystem: Host-associated > Plants > Roots > Unclassified | place...
GACACAGGAAGACGTGGTGAATGGGTTTTACGATTTCTTGCCTTGTCCACCTGTCGTTTTTTCCCGTACTCTGGCACAGCATAATTGGAGCCCTGAGGAGCTAAACCTCGAGCGGCGGATTTAGTTCAGCTTCGAACTACAGGCGCACCCCCAAATTGTGGGGCTTGGGTGAGGATGTTTTAGACGAGATGTACGTATACGAAATTAGGAAGTTTCATGTAGAACTTTGTTTGGAGACAATAGAGCGCGTAAAGGTCTTGAACTTGCGAGCCGACGTTTGTGACACAAGTAAACATGGTGAAGGGCTCTTATGATTTCTCCGGCGGCCCACATGCTGGCAGAGTACGATCGCATCATGTGCGGAAGCATCAGCTACAGGTAGATCCAGTCACTCCGAACTACATTAAGTGCACCCCCATCAGTCAACCTATAGTGAGTGGCGATACAAACGTTACTCGACCCTAATGAAGATCCCAGTCGCCGCGGACAGCATCGACGTTTATGATGTTCACGACCCCGGTTTTCCTAAACTCAGGTAAAAGTGTGGTAAAATCATGGTCTGTGAGACCAAACATGGTCCCAGCAAGTCGCAGTTCCACCTCTAACGTATGGCGGTACCCCGACCTACCCAGCTGAGCCACAAGCTCACACAACTGTTGATCGATCGGGGTATGTATCTCCATTTTCCCTGTGAAAACGTTCCACTCATGTATGTACCTGACCGGGAAGATGATCTTGCGGAGTTCGGTGGAGGTTATTGAAGAGAGGGTTTTGCAAGCGGAACTTGGCCAAGTTATCATCATTTCCAACTCTCGGAGTTGTCTGAAGTGATGGATCGTTGTGGTCGTTCCGTCTGAAGCCAGGGGTTGGATAGAGACACGCGAAGCATGATATGGGTACTCACATCGGAATGGAATAGTCAGCCTTAAATATTCGACGGTGTCTGGACTTAACCGAAGGATCCTTCCTAGAAACTCTGTTGGCGCGCCGGAGATGGAGTCGACTACCAGCTCCGCATACTCCAAGTCCAACATGGCGAATCGATCGATGAGCCCCAGGCAATTCTGGGTGGCGTAACTAACATGCAACTTCCCCCGGAGCGGCCGAGATAACGGTAGGACCGGCCCCTCATCCGGTTCCAATCCAGACGGGCTCAGTCGGAGGGTGACGATGTTGGGGAAGTAATCGACCAGAGTCAGAAACGCGTCGAATGACGCGGTAAAGTTCCAGAGGGTGAGGTTGGTCAGCGTTCCACGGAATGCCGAGAAACAGGTGTCAAATTCTGCCTGGCTGAGGCGCTCGATCCTGATATGGACCAACTCGAGGTTGCGGATGTTCTGCAGAGCGGAGAGGTATTCCCCAGAGTCTCCCGGGAGATCTTGCATCGGATACATGGCTCCTTCACCCAAACTACGGTGATGTCGCAGCGAATGGGCGCATTGGAGGAGGAGAGTTTTGGATCTAGAGAGGATGACGTCGTCTATCCACTGTTGGTGGTTCTCGTTGTAGATGGAAACCGAAGAGAAGAGGCGCCTTTGGCTGGGCCCTGTCCACCAAGTAGCCACCAAAGCACATGCGTTCAGGGTTGGTCGACCTTCTCTGCTTGTGGGTATGTGCTCGAGGATCTTGTCCAAAATCTCTGGAGGAAGCGTCACATGCACGCTCGGCTCTGGTAGATTGGATCCTTGGGGCGGCTGTTCACTAAATTTACGACGGGTAAGGAGAAACGGACGCCAACGCACCCATATCACAGTCGCTACGTGGACGGTACAGATAGGGAGACATCCGATTGATCGAAGACGACCACGAAGTGCCGTGGTTGCGAGCGCCTACCACTAGACACTCAGACGGAATCTACAGATTTTTCCAAGATCGCCCACCGAAAAAGCACATCTATCCTCATGGACTGGCTACGGAGGATCAAGGACCCAATGCAGACGTGGAAAAGTCGAGGACGCAAATTATCTTCAGCTGGTTGGAGAAGAGGATTTTCCACAACGTCGAGTCAGAGCTTTCCCACGACCCGAACTCCGTCGATCTCCATCATCCCCCCCAGACCGATGAGCCTTCCCCAGGAACTACTCGACGAGATCATCAGTTACCTCCCATCGGACGACAGACAGGACAAATGGTTACTTCAAAATTGTTCATTGGTCGCGAAATCGTGGGTCAACCCCAGCCAGAGGCGCCTTTTCAAAACGGTTGAGGTCCGGGAGAGGGATTTGCAGTGGTGGCTAGACAACAGTCCACCTGCAAATGAGGGGTTGTTGCAGCACGTCCGCTCATTATCTTATGTCACTGACACCAGAGCGCGGCGGAGCATTTTCTCACCAGGGTATCGCATCGATGTCCTCCAGGACTACCTCCCATTCTTCCAACAACTTCAACACCTCTCCTTATCCTCCGTGCACCTCCCGTCAGACGTTTCTCACCAGGTCGGGATATTCTCGGCTTTTCAACATACCCTCTCGCGGCTGTCCTTCTACCACTGCAGGGTTACAATCAACGCGTTTGTCGCTCTCATCAACTACTTCCCAAATGTCAATTGCCTCGATCTCGGCCGTCCGCTGTATATGGACGACGTGCCCGCCATCCCTCTCTCTCGTCTACTATTCCCAAAACTTCACATCTCCGACTGTCATGAGGATGGCCTCGGCCTCCTTGATCAGTTGTCGGGACATGGATTGGTATTTGGCGAGGTTGTCGTCGACTACACGTCACAGTTTCGCTTACGCACTCTCGGTCGCATCGTTGGCGCCCTGGGGGTAACCACCAAGTGTCTAAGAGTGTTGCCTAGTTTGGCCGGGTGTATGTACATCACACGAGAATCCACTGTGAGGCTTGCTGAATTGAAGACTACGCTTTTACAGACCGTTCGAGACATGGCGGATCTACAATATCGTTCTCCCACTGCAGAGAGCTCCAGGAATTAGAGATACCTGCGGTGTATCCAGGGACTATGGAAGCAAACATTCTGGCTTCCATCACCTCCACAAGGATTCAAAAGATTACATTCGTCCATCGACCCTCGCTCTGGGATTCTCTGCAGCAGGAAGTTGATTGGGAAATCTGGGAAATCTTCGACGATCCCCTGTGTCAGTTGGTCGAGCAATCGGAGTGCGGGCGGGAGCTGGAAGTGGATTTTCGATTTGTGGGTGTGAGAGTTATGCGGGCGGATGGAGAGACCAGAGCGGCGAGGATTGCGAATTCACTTGCAAAGTTCAGAGAAAAAGGCCGGATTAGAGTTGTATGTGTGGGCCTGGATGGGGACGAGAGGGTTTTTTACTCTTCCGGTGGTGCAATGTAGGGAGGGAATTCATCTGTTACCTCGGGGATTCGGAATTCGGCAGTGTGACACGAATGTGGATACCTGTCCAGAGTAGCGCGAGAAAAGAGCCAGTGCAGCCAGCGCATGAAGCGCACGATCGCCACATTTTGGCGGTCATCGTCGTTCCATTGGGCTTTGTGAATCTCCGCGGCACTTGCGACCAAACCATGTGCATGATGCATGACGGAAGATCCCGATGATCCCTACAGCACCCCCGCCACAAGGTACGACCCTTCCTCCTCCCCACTTCTCTTGATTTCCGTGCTCCATCGTTGACACGTCGTAGGAAGAAAGCTCCCCGTCTGGCAATGGACCAAAGCCACATTCGACGATGCACTCGCACTTAGGATTGTCGACGCCACACGTACCACGGTGGATCGACAGACCCATCGACTCCCCCCGGAGATTCTGGAAATGATCATCTCCCACCTCATATGCAGCACCAGAAGTCTCAAAGCGTGCGCCGCAACCTGTTTCGCCTGGTATATCGTGACCGCTCCCCATCTCCATCATACCCTCAGCCTCCAATGGGGTGCCCCAAAACCAAGTAAGGACCCCAACCCGCTCAAGGCGTTGCACAAACTCGGCTTGTTGCCACTCGTCAAGAGAGTTCATCTTCGGAGGGACATCCCCACGCGTCTGCAGGGGGTACCCGAGATTTTCGATACCCCGACCCTGCGCCACTTCTCTGCGCTCGTGAATTTGCAGGACCTCTCCATCAGGGATCTGGATTTCGACAAGTTTGCCTCGGGAATCGAGAGGAACCTTTTCCATCTCTCATCCACGCTGCGATCAGTTGCCTTGATTGCCCCAAGTGGTCCTCCTCGACAACTCCTGGACTTCCTCAGGCTCTTCCCGAAGTTGGACGACATCAAGATCATACGTTATCAAGGCACGATCGGGGTACGACACGCATACGACACCCCATGTGACCAGACAACCCAGGGGTCACTGCGAGGCAAATTGACGCTCAAAAGCTTGGCAGATCAGTGTGTCATGGCCACGTTCGGAGGGATGCGGTTTACATCCATGGAATTGGGTGACATTGCGGGGGCGCAACCTTTGCTGGATGCTTGTGCTGAGACGTTGGAGGTGTTCCGTTTTCATCTGGACAACCTCCTTTACTCATGTAGGTTCCCTACGTGCACGGCATGACATCTTAGCTGACGAAATGTGGAATGCACAGTTCCACCACCGGCCCGGAATGTCAACCTCTCACGCAACACAGTCCTTCGATCACTGGAGGTTCAAGCTTCATCCGCCATGCGCCCTGTTCTCGAAGGACTACTTCCCACCATCACATCTCCGATATTCTCCGAGATCGTTGTCGTCTTTTCTGTGGACGATATAAGTTGGCCACCAACTAACTTAGCTGAGATGCTACGCGAGATGTATAAAATCAGGAAGTTTCGTGTGGCGTTTTGTTTGGAGGCGGAGGCAATCAGGGCGTCGAATTTGCGACCCCTGAGGTTGGCGACAGAAGCAGACGTGATGAATGGCTTTTACGATTTCTTGCCTTGTCCACCCGCGATTTTTTCCCGTGGTTTGCAAAGTACATATGATCCCCGTATGTATTGAAGCATCAGGCAGTAGATTCAGTCGCTTCGAACTACGTTAGGTGTAACCCCATCAGTTAGTTCATCATAGATGGCAAAACGAACAGTACTCGACCACAACAGTAAGCTAAGCTGTAGAGGGCATCAGCGTTTATGATGTTCACGAGCCCGGTCTTCCAAACCTAGGCAAAAGGTTTGCAGAAATGTGCCTTGTAAGATCAACCACGGTCCCAATAAGTCGCAGTTCCGCCTCTAACGTATGATGGTGCCCCATCGTTCCCAGCCGAGCCACAAGTGGACATAACCGTTCATCGATACAATCCCACTCCTCCATTCGCTGGCCGAGAGTATTCCACTCACATACGTGCCTCACCGAGAAGATGATCTTGCGGAGTTCGGTGGAGGTAATTGAAGAGAGGAGGGCTTTGTAGACGGAACTTGACCAGTTTGCCACCAGTTCCAATTCTCGGGGTTGTCGGAAGCGGCGGATCGCTGCAATCCTCCCGCTTGAAGTGGCCACCGGTAAGGATCCCCCGGTAGAACATGACCGGCTGACTCCCTGAAATGGCTTGTCAGAGAAGACACATAAAAGACCCTACGAGGTACCCTGGAACGTACCCGGGGATGACCATTACAATAGAAAGGACTTCGCCCCGGCTCCGCCGTCCTGTCCAGACAATTACACCTGAAAATAAACTCGTCGACTACCTGCACCCAATCATCCTCGGCGTCGTCTCCGAGAAGGCGGTGGATTGTGTCGGAGAAGATCACCTCGATCGGGGGGGGGGGGTTCATGCAAGTCAAACTCGCGTCTGATCTAACGTCTACGGGCTGGAGTGGGATTGAGAAACAACAAGGGGTCACGAAGCAATCGGTATCTCACACAAGATAGGTCAGGGGGGCAAAGACGCACCACTCTCGGGCACGGAGTACGGAACACATTCACCAATACTGACGTCTTTGTCACAGGGTGAACGTAGTGCGCCGAGAGCGCCGGGGATCTCTTGGACCCCGCCCTGTGCTCCCCAGCCTCACCCTCGTCAAATTTAACACGTGGCATGTTCGCCCTGGGGTTGGCTAATAGGGAAGCGGAGAGAGTCAAAGCCGCTATTGACACACCTTTCCAAATCCGCGAGCGCCATCTCCACCCCTTCCTTTGGTCGTAGTCTTCACCACCGTTGAAACGGTGCTCAGGTAGTTGGACAGAAGGGTAACGCTACATCTTCCGGACCCGCATTGCGGAGGAGACTCCTCCTGCATTCCCGAACGCAGGCGCGGCGAAGTCAGGGATGTAAATGATCTCCAGCTGGTTGAAACCGAGGATTTCCTGTAATGTCGAGTCGGTAATGATCGAGCTCTCCCGCAGCCCGAACTCTATCGATCTCCACCATCCCCCCCAGATCGATGGGCCTTCCCCAGGAATTGCTCGACGAGATCCTCAATTATCTCCCATCGGACAACAGACAGGGCAGACGGTCGCTACAAAATTATTCGTTGATCGCGAAATCGTGGGTCAACCCCAGCCGAAGGCGCCTTTTCAAAGCGGTTGAGATCCAGGAGAGGGACTTACAGAGGTGGCTGGACAGCATCCCCCCTGCAAATGAGGGGTTGTTACAGCACGTTCGCTCGTTATCTTATGTCACTGAAACCAGAGCACGGCGAAAAAATCTCCCGCCGGGGTGTCGCATCGATGTTCTCCAGGACTATCTCCCGTTCTTCCAACAACTTCAACACCTCTCCTTATCCTCCATGCACATCCCATCAGATGTTTCTCACCAGGTCGAGATGTTCTCGGCTTTTCGACACACCCTTTCACGACTGGCCTTTCACCACTGCAGGGTTACAATCAACGCGCTCGTCGCTCTCATCGATTACTTCCCAAGCCTCGATCACCTTGATCTCGGTCGTCCGCTGTATAGCGTGGACGACGAGCCCGTCGTCCCCCTCTCTCGTCTACTAATCTCGAAACTTCACATCTCCGACTGTCATGGGGATGACCTCGATCTCCTTGATCGATTGTCGGGACATGGACTGGCGTTTGGCGAGATTGTCGTCGACTATGTGTCACAGCTTCACTTACAAACCCTCGGTCGCATCGTTGATGCCCTGGGGGTGAACACCAAGTGTCTAAGAGTGTTACGCAGTTTGGCCGAGCGTATGTACATCACACGAGAATCCGCTGCAGGGCTTGCTAAATCGAGGGCCGTGCTTTTACAGCCTACACAAGACTTGACAAATCTACAATATTGCTCTCCCATTGCAGAGAGCTTCAGGAATTAGAGATACGTGCGGCGTGTCCAGGTACTAAGGAAGCAAAAATCCTGTCTTCCATCACCTCCACGAGGATTCAAAAGATTACATTTGTCCATCAACCCTCAATCTCGGATATCCTGGAGGTGGAAGATGATTGGGAAATCTGGAGAATCTGGAAAATCTTTGATGATCCCCTATGTCAGCTGGCGGACCAATCGGAGTGCGGGCGGATGCTGGAAGTGGATTTTCGATTTGTGGTTATGCAAGTGGATGGAGAGACAGGTGCGGTGAAGATCGCAGATTCCCTTCCAAAGTTCAGAGAGAAGGGCCGGATTAGAGTTGTCTGTATGGGTCGGAATGGGGAAGAAAGGGTTGTCTACTCTTCCGGTGGTGCAGCGTAGGGAGGGAATTTGTCCGTTACCTCGGGGATAAATTTCAACTGTGTGATACGAAGGTGAATACCTGTCCAGAGTAGCACGATAAAAGAGCCGGTGCAGTCAGCGCATGAAGCGCGTGGTCGCCACCTTTTGATGGTCATCGTCGTGGAAGTGGACAGGGCCAAGACCGCTATCGAAGCCTTTCCAAATCTGCGAGTGCCATCCCTATCCCTTCTTTGGGTGTAGTCTTCACGACCGTTGGAACGGTGTTCAGGTAGTTTGACAGAAGCGCCAGAACTGGGACAACGCTACACTGTCTTCCGGAGACCCGCTCTGCGGAGGAGACTTCTCCTGCATTCCAGAATGTAAGCGCGGCAAAGTCAGGGATGTGGGCGATCTTTAGCTGGGTGAAAAGAGGATAAGTTCACGCAGCATCGAATCTGTGATGATCGAGCTCTCCCGCAACCAGAGCTCTATCGATCCCCATCATCCTCCCCAGATCGATGGACCTTCCTCAGGAATTGCTCGACGAGATCCTCGATTACCTACCATCGGACGGCAGACAGGGTAGACGGTCGCTCAGGAATTATTCGTTGGTCGCGAAATCGTGGGTCAATCCCAGCCAAAGGCGCCTTTTCAAAACTGTTGAGATCTGGGAGAGGGATTTGCAGTCGTGGCTGGACAGCATTCCCCCTGCAAATGAGTGGCTGTTACAGCACATCCACTCGTTATCCTACATCGCTGACGCAGGAGCACGGCGAAACAGCTTCCCGGCGCCGGGGTATCGCATCGATGTCCTCAGAGATTATCTCCCATCCTTCCAACAACTTCGACACCTCTCCTTATCCTCCATGCACCTCCCATCAGATATTCCTCACCGGGTCGAGATATTCTCAGCTTTTCGACATACCCTCTTGCGACTGTCCTTCTACTACTGCAGGACTACATTCGCTGCGCTCGTCGCTCTCATCAACTACTTCCCCAATGTCAATCGCCTCGATCTTGGTCGTCCGCTGTACAGCATGGACGACCAGCCTGCCGCCCCCCTCTCTCGTCCACTGATCCCGAAACTTCACATCTCCGACTGCTATGAGGATGGCCTCGATCTCCTTGATCAGCTGTCGGGTCATGGGCTGGTACTTGACGAGGTCGTCGTCAGCTATGTATCACAACACCACTTACACACCCTCGGCCCACGCATTGTCGATGTCCTGGGGGCAAACATCAAGTGTCTAAGAGTGTTACCCAGTTTGGCCGGGTGTATGTACATCACACGAGAATTCACCGTGAGGTTTGCTAAATTGAAGGGTATGCTTTTACAGACCGCTCGGGATACGGGGGATCTACAATATCACTCTCCCATTGCAGAGAGCTCCAGGAATTAGAGCTACCTGCAGTGTATCCGGGAACCAAGGAAGCAAATATCCTGTCTTCTATCGCGTCCACGAACATTCAAAAAGTCACATTCACCCATCGACCCTCACTCTGGGATTGCATGGGGTCGGAAGCTGACTGGAAAATCTTTGACGACCCCCTGTGTCAGCTGGTCGACCGATCGGAGTGCGGGCGGGAGCTGGAAGTGGATTTTCGATTTGTAGATGTGAGAGTTATGCAAGAGGATGGAGAGACCAAAGCGGCGAGGATCGTGGATTCCCTTGCAGAGTTCAGAGAGAAGGGTCGGATTCGAGTTGTATGCGTGGGTCTGGATGGGGACGAGAGGGTTGATTACTCTTCCAATGGTGTAATGTAGGGAGGAGAATTCGCCTGTTACCTCGGGGGTGGGCCTCAACAGTGGGAGACGAAGGTGGATACCTGTCCAGAGTAGCACGAGAGAAGAGCACACGCAACCAGCGCGGAAAGCACATGACCGCCACCCTTCGCAGTCGCCGCCGTCGCGCCTGACCCCGCAAGTCTCCGCGGCACTGCAGCGCTGGCCGCCCTCCCACTCACAACATTACCACCAAACCACGACGGAAGGTCCTGATGACCGCCACGACACCCCCGCTACAAGGTATAACCCCCCCTCCTCCCCGGTTTCCTTGGTTCCCGTGCTCCGTCGTTGACATATCGTAGTAAAAAAGCTCCCCGTCTGGCAATGGACCAAAGCCACAGTCGACGATGCACTCACACTTGAGATTGTCGATGCTACGTGTACTGGGGCGGATCGACAGACCCCTCGGCTCCCCCCAGAGATCCTGGAAATGATCATCTCCCATTTCAAACACGACACTCGAAGTCTCAAAGCGTGCGCCACGACCTGCTTCGCCTGGTATCTCGTGGCCGCTCCCCATCTCCATCATACCCTCAGCCTCCAATGGGGTGCCTCAATACCAAGTAAGGATCCCAACCCGCTCAAGGCGTTGCACGAACTCGGCTTGTTGCCACTGGTCAAGAAAGTTCAACTTTGGAGGGATATCTCCACGCGTCTGCGGAGGGTACCCGAGATTTTCGATTCCGAGAATTTGGGCCACTTTTCTGCGCTTGTGAGCTTGCAAGACCTCTCCATCAGGAGTCTGGATTTCGACAAGTTTGGCTTGGGATTTGAGAGGCACCTCTGTCATCTCTCATCCACACTGCGATCGATCGCCTTGATTTTCCCGAGTGGTCCTCCTCAAAAACTCCTGGACTTCCTCAGGCTCTTCCCGAAGTTGGACGACATCAAGATCACACGTTATCAAGGCACAGTCGGGGCACAACACGCATACAACTCCCCACGTGACCAAACGGTCCAAGGGTCACTGCGAGGCAAATTGACACTCAAGAGCCTGGTAGATCAGCATATCATGGCCACGTTTGGAGGGATGCGGTTCACTTCCATTCAATTGGGTGACATGGCGGGGGCGCAACCTTTGCTGGATGCTTGTGCTGAAACGTTGGAGGTGTTCCGTTTCCATCTGGACAGGCCCTTCTACCCATGTAGGTTCTCTGCGCGGACGACACGAGACCTTGGCTGACGGAACGTGGAATTTATAGCCCCACTGGTACCGACCCATGATGTCAGCCTCTCACGCAACACGGTCCTCCGATCCCTGGAGGTTCAAGCTTCATCTGCCATACGCCCTATTCTCGAAGGACTGCTTTCTACCATTGCATCTCCGGTATTCTCTGAGATCGTTGTCGTCTTTTCTGCGGATGATGTGTGTTGGCCACCATGTGGTCTGGCTGAGATGTTACACGAGATGTACGAAATCAGGAAGTTTCGTGTGGTGTTTTGTTTGGAGGCAGAGGAAATTAGGGCGTCGATTTTGCGAGCCCTGGAATCGACAACGCAAGCAGACGTAGCGAACGGCTCTTACGATTTTTTGCCTGGTCCACCTGTGATTTTTTCCCGCAATTTGACAAAGTATACGCCGGGAGCAATTAGGTATTTTTCCGCAGAAGAAATATCGATTTTATACTAAAGCTTGAACCAGCCCCCCCACAACGAAGGCGAACAGGAAACTCATGAAATTGCGATGATGAAATAGACGGGGGCTTCTCTCATTCGCTAGCGCATGATCGTACTTTACGTTTCCCAACCCGCTTTGCGCCCTGTACTACTCCAAACTTCAGTGTAAAATCACCATTTCTTTCACGGAAAAATACCCTGTTGCCCTCGGTGATGATTGCTTCACGCGTGAAAACATCGGGCAGTAGATCCAGTCATTTCGAACTGCGTTAGGTATACCCCCCATCAATTCACGCATCGTGAACGAAAATGCAAACAGTGGGTGACTATCCGTAAGGTTTTATCAATTATCCTTGAATGAACGAATATCCAGTACCTTTTAAGGGAATTGTCAGGACCCCATCCATCATGCCAGGTTGTGGGCAGCGTGACCCTCAGTTACTGGCACCCTTCTACAACGGAAATAATATTATCTGGTGGTACGGATAGTCACCCAGTACCCAACCCTGATGACAGTAGACTGAATAAACGGAGATCGCTGTCGCTGTAGATAATATCGGGGTTTATGATGTTCACGACCCCGGTCTTCCTAAACTTAGGTAAAAGGTTTGTAAAATCGCACCCTGTAAGACCAACCACGGCCTCAGTAAATCGCAGTTCCACCTCTAATGTATGATGGTGCCCCATCCTTCCCAGCCGAGCCACAAGCTCACACAGCTGCTCATCGATACCATCCCACTCCTCCATTTGCTGGTCGAGAGTATTCCACTGGTATACGTGCCTGACCGAGAGGATGATCTTGCGGAGTTCGGTGGAGGTAATTGAGGAGAGAAGGGTTTCGTGGACCGAGTTCGGCCAAACCGCCCTTAGTTCCAACTCTCGGAGTTGTCGGAAGTGATGGATCGCGGCGATCGTCTCGCCTGAAGTGAGGGGTTGGGTAAGGACACGCAGTGAAGACGGGCTACAGGAAGGATACTCACATCGGGGTTGCAGGAGCAGCCTCAAATATTTAACAGTGTCCGGACTTAGTTGAAGGCTACTTTCCATAGACCTTGTTGATAGGCAGTACCAAGAGCTAATCACCAGCTCCTCGTACTCCAAGTCCAACGTGGCGAATCGATCGATGAATTCCGAGTAATCGCATACTGCGTAATCAACCCGTAACTTCCCCCGAAGCGGCCGAGACAACGGTGGGACCGACCCCTCATCGGGTTCCAATGTAGGCGGACTCAGTTGAAGGGTGACAATGTTGGGGAAGTAATCGACCAGAGCCACAAACGCGCCGAATGGCATGGTAAGGATCCCGAGGTCGAGATTGGTGAGAGTTTCACGGAACGCCGAGAAACAAATGTCAAACTCTGCTTTGTTGATCTTGACATCGACCAACTCGAGGCTATGGATGTTGTGGAGGGCAGAGAAGTATTCTCCGGGGTCCTTTGGGAGGCCTTGCATCGGATATTCGACTCCTGGACCCAACTGTAACGAACGAACATATTGGAGGAGGTGGCGCTTGGATCCAAAGAGGGCGACGCCATCCATCCATCGATGGTAGTTCTCGTTATCGACCGAAACCGACGAGAAGAGGCGTCTTTGACTGGGTCCTGTCCACCAAGTGGCCACCAAAGCGCATGAGATCAGGGTCGGTCGACCATGTTTGTCTGTCGGTATGTGCTCGAGGATCTTGTCCAAAATCTCCGGAGGAAGTGTCACGGATACCCTCGACTCTGGCAGATTGGGTTCTTTGGGAGGTCGCTAGTTAGATTTACGATGAAAAGGGGAAATAGATGGTGACATACCCATTATCGCACTCGCGGTGTGAACGATGGGGATAGACGCGCATCATGATCTGAGGCGAGCTTCATTGCGCGCAGCGCTAATCGCGGTTGGGATTTCCAGACACAACCCGAATGCTCACTCGAAAGACACGTCGTGTATGCCGTTGACGTCTTCATCCCGGATACCGGCTCCGGGAACCGGGGCCCACCCAAGTAATATGCATCTTCTGTACGGGTTGATTATTGAATAGCACACCCGCGTTTTGGGGTTGCGCAGGACCTACGGTGTGAGGCTTTCACCCATGCAGTGATTGTACTTTGGCAGGGTACGGGAGAAAACCAAAGATAAACAAGGTAAGAGATTGTAAGAACCCCTCGCATCTCTAATTTCCAGACTATCGTCACTCGAAATCCTCCATTATAAACAGCAATATAATTCAGCGAAGTCCAGCTCTAACGGTTATCAGTGGAAGAATGAAGGACCAAGTCGTGGACAGCGTCTATAATGGTCACGATCCCTTCCCCCCTAAACCTGGACAAAAAATCGGTATATTCATCCGTCCCAGATGTAACTCCGATCCCGGTAAATCGCAGTTCCACCTCTAGCGTATGACGATGCCCCATCCTACCAAGCCGAGCCACAAGTTCACATAGCTCTTTGTCGATCAAAGCCATTTTCTGAGTCCTCCAGTGGTATGCGTGTACTGATTGGATGATGATCTTCCGGAGTTGGGTAGAGTTGATTGAAGAAAGGAGGACTTGATACGTAGAATCTGGCCAAGCCGCCACCAGTTCCAATTCTTGGAGTTGTCGAAAACCATGGATCATCAATACCGCTCCACCTAAAACACGGGGGTTGGGTAAAAACGTACGGTGAAGGGGCATGGTGGGGGTACTCACGTTGGAGTGTGACAGTCAGCCTCAGATATTTAACGGTGCCTGGACTGAGTTGAAGGCTACTTTCCATGAACCTTGTTGGTAGCCCGAACCAGGAGCCAATTACCAGCTCCTCATACTCCATGTCCAACCGGGCGAATCGATCGATGAACTCCAAGCAATCATGTTCGGTGTAATAAATGTGTAGCTTCCCCCGAAGCGGCCGGGACAACGGTGGGACCGGCCCCTCATCGAGTTCCAATATAGACGGACTCAATCGAAGGGTGACGACGTTGGGGAAGTAATCGACCAGATTCACGAGCGCGTCGAATGACGTGGTAAGGAGCTCAAGGGTGAGGCCGGTGAGGGTTTCACGGAACGCCGAGAAACAAGTGCCAAATTCTGCTTTGCTGCTTCGCTCGATCTTGATATTGACCAACTCGAGGGTGTGGATATTGTGTAGAGCAGAGAAGTATTCTCCAGCTGGGAGGCCTTGAATCGGAATCGGATGTCTGACCCCTTTACCCAAACTACGGTAATACCGCAGCGAACGGACGTGTTGAAGGAGGTGAGTCTTGGATCCAGAGAGGGCAACGCCGCCCAGCCATCGTTGGTAGTTCTTGTTATTAATCGAAACTGAAGAGAAGAGGCGCCTTTGACTGGGCCCTGTCCACCAAGCGGCCACCAAAGCGCATGAAATCAAGGTCGGCCGACCTTCTCTGTCTGTCGGTATGTGCTCGAGGATCTTGTCCAAGATCTCCGGGGGAAGTGCCACGGACGCCTTCGGTTCTGGCGGATTGGATCCTTAGAGAGGCTGCCAGCTGAGTTTACGATGAGATGGGGGAATAGACGGTGACATACCCATTATCGCTGTAACAGTGTGGACGGTGCGGAAAGACACGCAGAGTCCCGATCGAAGACGATCGTCGTCGTCACCGCGAGCGCCAAACGCCTCCCAACCGAATCCACAGATGTCTCTCGAAGAGCTTCCATCGAAAGTCGCGTCTTGGCTACGGGCGCTTTTTGCTCGTAAACGAATTCGGGGTGTTCCTGTGGAGCAAACAAGCCTAAGTAGTACATTTCGTGCTCGCTTGGAGCCGAAGCATTTTTGACCTGACCACTATTTCACAGTATTCCAGCTTCCCGACGAGATATTCATTAACATATTCTCGAACTTTTCCAGCTTTCGGCTGGAGCATGCCTACTACCGAGTCGACCAGCATGACAGGTCTGTCATAGACAGGCGATACTTTAACCGCACCTTGGCAGAGAGGCATCGTATACTGGTCGCCTTCACCCAACTATGTCATCCCACAAGACAAAGGTTTCTTCCGTGGCTGTGGGAACACGTACAATCTTTGTGCATTCGTTCGCCTGCAGCGCAAGAGCAAGAATGTCGTCAGTTGGCGAAGCTGATGTTTCGGAGGCAGTCCAAGATGTTGGTCGCCACGCCCTCTTTGGCTGCACACGTAAAGTGCGTACCTCTTTATTTTACAGCCCTTCGCACTCTTGCTTACACCTGTTTTTAAGAACATTATCTGTGCACATGTTCCGTTCGAACGCTCCGCGGCTGGTCAAACTCCTACCTCTCCTACCCAATCTCGACACCCTTGAGATACTTACCGAATATTACGGGGAGCCCGAACGTCTCGAGCGGTTATTCAAACGCATACAGCTGCCACAGATCCGCACGCTGGTCATCGACGCACAAGACCATTACTTTATGAAGTGCTGCGCTAACGTGAAAAGAGTCATAATCCACCAACGAGGGTTTGATTACGCCTATCTAAACTCTATACCCTTCGTTGCGAACTCTTTGGTGTATCTCGCGCTGTGTCTTCCCGTAACTGAAAATATCCGAGGTATGGACACTCTTCATTGTTGTCTTTGAGCGAGTGACATATTTGAGTCTGCGGGTAGACCTGGTTAGGTTATGTCCCAATCTCGAAGAATTGGGAATCGTCCAGGTAGGTTCAGTCCCAAGTGCGAAGGGTGTTGTGGGTCACGCTCACGCAATACAGCCTTATGGCTTCCAAACCCTTGATTGCATATCAGCTGTCCAGGGCTTCAGGAAACTCCGCCTCCTCGAAGTCGTGCTTCCCTGTAGGTCCGACACTTATTTCCCACACACCCGGCCTGTCTGGGAATCGGTGATGAAGGAACACGCTATAATTGTCCTAAGAGGTATTCATGGGCACATCAAGGTGCTCAAAATGATTTCCATAGGCGGTTTCCCCAGGTGGGAGGATATCCACGACGCTGAGACTCAGGTCATAGCTGTCCCATGACGTACAAGCACCGAGCTAAACGGACTATAGTTTCAAATGGGACTGCTGGTGGGCGGGTCGGATGGGGTGTCGCGGACGACCATTCGAAGGGGCGCACCACATTCATGGGTCTAGATGGATACCCAACGATCTTTATCGAACCAACGACGAGCTCTTCCGGGAGTACGGAGGCATAAGCCCCGTGGCTACCTCCTACGTCTTCCTTTTCCTCCGGATACATCTCCTTACTACCAGTACGGCGGAACCTGCCGCAACAAAAAGCGGACCGTTGGGGTGACCGGAGGGGTATTTATGCTTTGATATCATTTAATTTACTGGGACCAGACTTATGTGTACTACCACAAATTCTGTACAAGGGGCTCGCTCAAGGCGATAGTTCTCTCGAGATCGTTGTCTCATTCAGTCATAATGAAGGATCTCCCTGCTGGACTCGTCGTCCTCGGGCGAAACATGACCTGTGTAAGAACGGGTGATTTCCGCGCATCCGCAGGGTTCTCCAGATAATACCCAATCGCGCGGCGGTGGTCAGCCGCACAGGTTTTACGGTTACCAAGCGGAGGGATAAGATATAAACAGCACTTTGGGTGTGGGTTTATCGGATCCCATCACTTGGTTCCAATCTCAACCTGTGAAAACCATGGGTGCCCTGCCCGCGGATGGTAAACCGCTTCATGAACGATCTTGATGTCAAGTAAACTGAGTACCCCGTACAGTCGTTTCTGGATGGACATTTGGCCCAAATCACGACGAGAGACGCAACCGAAACCGAATACCTATCGTAACGTAGAGTCGGTGCATCAATGGTCGGTTCACGACTATGAGGTCAACAAGGTGGGGTGCCGGAATCGAGATCAGGAGAGAAATCTGACGTGAAGAGCAACACAAGGAAAGACTTCGTGTCACCATTCCCACCGCGAGTTGAGGACGATCGATGTGGTAGATGAGAAATACCCGTGGTGACTGACGGAGCCTGTAACGGGCCGAGAGGTTGAGCAGGGGGTCCCAGCAAAAATTCGATTGCCGAGCGACGAGAAGAAACATGCAACGCGTCTCGAGATGTTCCGAACAGACGTTTATAGACAAATGCCAGATATAACACCCGCAGCTTGGCCCACGAACGAGTTGATACGATGAAGAGGGGGAAGCCTACCGTGGTAAGCGTCGTTACCCTTGTCAGTTTCGACTTTGCCTTAGCGTCCACTGTACACACCTCGAACAGGAGTGACCGACGTCCGATGTCTGTTCCCGGTCCGACCGCGAAACATTCATCAGCGGGGAAGAGATTCTCGTAATCTTGCCGGCCGCTCCATCAAAAATACCGACGCTGGCCGACAAAAAAGAAGAGCAAGCCGCGCGGCCAGCGGGGAAAGAAGGGTATCGCACCCGCACGTGGTGGAGGCAGGTGATGAGGTAAAGACAGTCATCCTGATGCAGGATCTCACACGGTACCGCCTGAGTGGCTGGTGCGGAAAGGAACTTCCTCTAGGTATCTTACAGAGCGACCATGCGCTCTGATCGACCAGGCGATGTTGGTTCTGGCCGCCGCTTCAGTGCCAGGCGGAATCGAAGAAGGGAGGGGGGGTATCGGGAACTGTGAGAATGAAACTGATCGGAATTTGTCCGACAACTGCATCCGGCAGCGGAATTGGACCATTTGCGTCGGCTTCGCTCGAACACCAGCTCAGGTGTTGATAGCGCCTCAGCGCTTGGTTTCCCGGTCTTGTCAGGGTATGCCATGCAGAAACTCTTCAGATATGAAAGGGTGAACCCCATGCAGCATCACGAATGTCGTCACCAGGTATATGATCTGTAGTGAATACTCTTGAATGGTTGTCCCGTTACGACTGATGTATAAGAACGCCAGCCGTAAAGTGCTTCTCTGTTGTGGAGTGATATCTGAGTGGAGACGCTGTGCATCACCCAGCCCATGAAGAGTTCATGGTTAATGTAAATAGCAATACGCTCCATCGCGTTTCATCGTCTGAAGATTCCACAACAGCCTTCACTCATCTCAGAGCCTTGAATGGTACGACGACCAACCTCTTGAAGTGATTTCGTGTCGGATGACCTGACCAAGCGGGTCCGGTGTGGGGCTCGGTGAGAGTGGGGCGTGCGATCGAGACGGATCGACGGGCCATACATCAAAGCCGCTCGCAACCCAACACACAAAAAACACGGATTTAGATCCTAAAAATAACGGAGTGACGAGCAACCGAATCTCTGTGATAGTCCCAAAAGCAGCGTACAGTAAAGCGAAAGAGGTAGATTAGAGGTCAAAGTTGTTGCAGTTAAATACAAGAGAACCCTGGGCGGAGATGGAAAGGAAAGAGATCGTCAATTGATGGTTCGTCAAGCTTGGGGTTGTTCGCCCCACCTTCGATGATAAAATTGATCACCAAGCAACTACTGGAGCGACCATTGGACCCGAGTCAGCGATACCGTTAACATTATTGCTATCACTCGGCGGTGTGGGATCAGGGTCGGAGGGGGGAACACCCGCTCCGGTGGGGACGGCGCCGGGACCGCTGGAGGTTACGATTCCGGGTGTTGAAGATCCAGGAGGGGGAGCGCCTTCGCCGGTAGGCTGAGCTGGTGCGCCGGAGGTGGAGGTAACCGTCGACGAGGGGAGAGTAAGCGTGACTGGTCCGCTTCCGCTGTTTGGACTATTGGTCGTGTTGTTCCTGGAAGCGAGGGTACCTCCCACAGCACCTCCAACGATGGCTCCAATAATGAGAATGGCAGTAATAAACATGACGATCCTCCATTTCTTCTTACGGTACCACGGAACGGGATAGGACGAGGCGTAAGCCTCTTTGGTGGGGGGAGTTCCGGCCTCGAGACTGGTATGTCCGTCGACGGTAGCGGCAGGCCTCGCGTTCATCGGCGAGTCGCTAGCATCGCTCGCCAGCAGATTGACATTGTATCCTTCCTAGAGACAGACCGCCCGGGAGAAAGTCGATGGAGGACGCGCATTAGGGTGGGGTCGAACCGAGCCAGGGGAGAAAGAAAAGGAGAGCGGACCTGTTTTTCAGCTTTGGTTGCTTTTGGCGCGCTATCGAGAAGCCGTTCATCGTAATCCGGGGGGTAGGAGGTCATGGTTTGGGGGCGACGGCTGGGCCGAGTGGATAGGGAGGAGGATGAGCAGGATGGTCGCAGACAGAGGGACAATCACTTCACAGGCTGTCCCGCAGTGAGCGCGCAGAGCATTTCCATTTCAAGCAATACCTTCCTTTTTTGGAAACAACCCACTCGGCAACTCCCAGGGGTGGCATGAGACGCCAGGGCGGGGATCATCAGCAACCAAAGCACCGACTTTTGGTGGGAAGATGAGAGACATAAAGTGGCTTAGCTTTCGACCACGGCGGCCGAGCGGACGGCGTACCATGCACGCTGGAGCGCACCGTGAGCACCAGGCTGCGGCACTGGGGTGTCTGCCACCGGCGGTGATTGATCCATCGCCTCAAATGACTCTGTAGAACCTTCCACCTCGCCTGGCAACGTCTAAGTTTGGTTCCGCAGGACGAAATCAGATGCAGGCCAGCGCAAGATGAAAAACGGTGACAGGCGCCGAAGCGCGCGCAGATCCCTTGCGTGCCACGTGATTCTCACATCTCGAATGCTGCAGTTCTGGCTATCCCACCGACCTCCTCAGCTCTTCTCCTCTTCCTCGCCCCTCGCCCTCTCA
>Ga0307513_10004100_pt1 | contig 19524 bp, 15 predicted proteins | sample 15_EM_MG_FD_202174 | JGI IMG/M metagenome (GOLD analysis project Ga0307513, IMG submission 202174) | Populus trichocarpa ectomycorrhiza microbial communities from riparian zone in the Pacific Northwest, United States - 15_EM | ecosystem: Host-associated > Plants > Roots > Unclassified | place...
CGCCTGCTCCAGCAACCACAGCGAGCCGACCGGAGCGTCAAACAGCGCCTTTATGGAATTTGCCTGCACTCGATCACAACCTTCCGTCACGCAAGCGGCCATGCCGCCGATGCTACCTGTCTGCGCCGGCCGCGCGCCTCACCCGCCGACACAGAGGCCGCTCAAACGTGAACCCGTTTCGCGAACGGCTGCGCAGCAAACAGCGCGGGCCGCCGCCGGTCTAGCGGGCTATTTTCATCTGTTTGGCAGCCCTTCGGCGATAGTGCAATTAAGGTAATTCTATTTCGCCGGAGTGTCTAGGGCGATTCCACCCTCTTTGCGGCCGGAGGTCCCCCACGGCAGGGTGCAAAGGCGAAGCCGAGCGACGACGTGGGTCGTCGCCGTACGCCGCGGGCAATCTGACCGGCCGAGTAGAGGAACCTCTTTTGGGTTTCGCCGCGGCGTACAGCAAGCACCCGAGAGTGGCTCGGGGCGATTGCATGCGCCCTGAAGCCTACCCCCGTCCGATCAGATCTTCGGCGGAGGATCGCCGGGGGGCGTCGCGAGGTACCGATAAAGGGTCTTGTGGAAGTTGTTGATCGGGACCTCCTGAAGGGGGTTCGTCCGGGCCGCCTTGAAGCCCCGGGACTTCATGCCCTTTTGTACGGCGGCGATATTCCCGAAGTCCTGCTCGAGGAACGGGTTCTGCCCGCTGAATTCCTCCGGGGTGGCGTAGAAATCCCGCTTGAGCGGTGGGGCCTTACCCTCGCCGAAGCGTTCCAGGCACCAGATATCGAAGATGCATGAATCCACGCTGCGGCCGTTCGGACGCGCGCGATACCAAAGGATGCTGTCCACGCTGGGAAGGACGATGGTGTTGGGAAAAATGTGCCAGTCCGTGCCCGCCCGGGCGATATCGGCCGCAGTGAGCCTGTCGGGCCATCGGGCGCCTGCCTTCTCGAGTTCCTCGCGATGCAGGGTGGTGAGCTTGGCCATGATTTCCGGCAAGGACGCATCCGCCGGCGCCTCCTCCATCAGCCGCTTCCCCGCACGGACCTTGTAGTCAGACGTGAGCGCGTGAAGGGTGTCGCTCGCGTCCATAAGCCCGTCCCGGATGAGCGGCCGAAAGTCGATGCCGGCGGGCGTCGCCGCCATCTTCTGCCGCGCCCTTTCCGGCGACGGGAACGAAAACATGCCGTGCTTCCCGTGGGCCGCGCCCACAGTTCCCAGCGCGCTTCGAAGGCCCACTTGGGGATGGGTCGCCTCGGTGTGGTATCCCTCGTTGAAGGCGTCGATCATCACCTTCCAGTTACACGGCGTTACGAGCGTCTTGTACCAAGCAAAACGCATATCCTCCAGGTCGTAGTTCTTGAAGACTTCCGGAATCGGAGCCAGGTAATCAAGCAAAGGCTCGATGTCGGGATCCATACTGATCCAGTACCACCCCCCCCATTGTTCGATCCGGACTTCCTTGAGTCCCAGACTTTCGTCACCAAAGCTCGGACAGCCAGCCCAATCCTCTCGGTCCGTGACACTTTTCAATGAGCCGTCGATATTCCACGACCAGCCATGAAAGCGACAGACAAGCAACTTGCCTGTGTTGCCGCACCCGTCCTTGAGCCGGCGTCCGCGATGCTGGCAGACGTTGTAAAACGCCTTCACACTGTCCTGCGAGGTGCGAATGACGATAATCGATTCATCGATGATTTCATGCGTGACGAAGTCCCCAACCTTGGGGATCTCCTCGGCGCGGCAAACGATCTGCCAGGTCCGCGCCCAGAGGCGCTCTTCCTCGAGCTCGAAATAGGCCGGAGAGATGTAGGCGTCGGCGGGCATGAAGTCGGGACGAAACTCGGCCTTGCCCGGGTCGCGGACCTGGCGTGCGGGCGGCAGCGGGGCGCTCATGCCCGGACCTCTCGCTTCAAAGCCAACGACAGGCGCTTTGCGCCAAGCACAGCTTTCGCGCATGTCCCCACACAGTTTGTGGAGGGCCGATCCTCGGCAATGCTGCTTATTCCGCCTGGGTTGGGCATGACCATTTCTCCAAAACATAACTCTGGACGCATCCGATCAAGGTGCGCGGCGCCTCCCATCACAGGGTAAAGTGGAGCGGAAGGCAAGGCGCCGACGTTGAATTGAAATATCGGAATAGCGCAATATCCCCCTCCCCGACGCGCCCGCTGCCGGGCGGTCGGCTTCAGAAGCCGACCTGGCGCAAAAGAGGAAGCCGAATCCGCTCATCGTGGCGCGGCGCCGCGTGCGGCCCGGTTGACGCCCGCTTCAGGTTCATCGCTCGAAAATCGATCGGCTTCGCAGAGGCTGCGACCCGTCGCCGGTGTTTTTTGGTTGCAGTCTGCCCGCCATGGCGCTTCAATTGAGATTACTTAATTTAGGGTCGCTTCGCGGCCGAGCTGGAGACTTATTGGCGATGGCGAATGACAGCGGTCTGATCGTTGAAAAACTGACCGACGAGACCATCGAGCTGATGCGGCGACGAATCGGGTATCCGAACCCCACCCTGCGAGGGTCCTCCAAACTCGGTCCCTGGAACCGTAGCGCCTCCGCGGAATCCATCCGGCATTGGGTGCTTGGAAACGGCGACGACAATCCGCTCTACACCGACCCGGGCTATGCGGCGGCGACGCGGTGGGGGGGCACGGTGGCGCCTCCGGGGCATGAAATGACGATGGGCGTGGACCGCTCTCCGATAATGGACCCGGACTTCGCCAAGGCGACCAGCAAGGCCCTGCGCGGCATCCATCTCTTCAACTCCGGCGTGGACATGTACTATCACCGGCCCGTCCGCCCCGGGGACGAGCTATTTCGGTCGGCCTGGGTAGCGTCGGTGGAAGAGAAGGCCAGCGCGTTTGCGAACCGCTCGGTACTGGTCACCAATAACCAACAGACCTGGAACCAGAACGAAGAGGTCGTGAACTCAGGGTCTAACTGGTTCATCCATACCGAGCGGAAGAAGGCGTCCAAGACCGAGGGCAAGTACGCCAAGGACGAGCCTGCGCGCTATACCGACGAGCAGCTCAGGGAGATCGAGGAGACCTACGACCAGCAGTATCTGCGCGGGGCGGACACCCTCTACATCGAGGACTGCCGGGTCGGCCAAGCGCTTCCGCGCATGGTCAAGGGGCCCCTGACGGTGACGGACCTCATCAACTACCACATGGGCGCGGGGTGGTCTCCCTACGGCAACTACCCGCACCGCCTGGCCTATGAATCCCGCAAAGGCTCGCGGGGCTTCTATACCCGCAACGAGTTCAACGCATGGGACGTCCTGCAGCGCATTCACTGGGAGCCGAAACTGGCGCAGCAGGTCGGCGTGCAGAGCAGCTACGACATCGGGCCGATGCGGTTCGCGATGCTGGCGCACTACCTTACGAATTTCGCCGGGGACGACGGCTGGGTCTACTACATGCGCACGGAGTATCGGACCTTCAACTATATGGGGGACACCACCTGGCTCTCGGGCGAGATCACCGGTGTGCGGACCGACGACGTGCTTGGGCCGCTGATCGAGATCGACGTCCGCGGCGTCAACCAGCGGGGCGTCGAAAATCTCCGCGGCAAGGGGATCATCCTGGTGGCCTCCAAGACCGCCGGCCCCGCCAAGCTCCCTCCGGCGCCGCCCATCACTCCGCATCGCCGAGAAGCCTGATGGCGGCCGTTCTGCGCGCCTGATGCGGATTTGCTTCGGGCGCGCGGCGGCTCAGCCGCGATCGGCCGCCTTGGGCGCCGGTGGATCTGCACCGTCCGATCTGCGATCCGCGCCACCGCTTCAGATGTGAAAGACTTCGCGGAATCCCGGTAAGCTATCCTGCCCTACCTAGGAGCCTGGACAGTATGGCTAGACGCACGAGCGCATCGCAGCGCCATCCCGAACTTTCGGCGACGCTGCGACAGGTCGTGGAAGCGCTGCGCGACGAGTCGCTCCGGTGCGCGGAAGGCGGGCTGCTCGGGTCCGAGGACGAGCTGCTGGCCCGCTACAAGGTCAGCCGGCCGACGCTACGCCAGGCGGCGGCGCTCGTGGCGCAGGAACAACTGCTGCAGGTCCGTCGCGGCGTGGGCGGCGGCTACATCGCCCGCCGTCCCACGAGCCGGGCTGTGGCGCATATGGCGGCCATCTTCCTGCGCACGCGCGACGCCAGTCTCGACGAACTCACCCACGCGATGGCGCCTATCCGGGCGGAGCTCGCCCGCTTGGCGGCGACCAAACTTGACGACGCCTCCTGCGAGGCCTTCCAGGACTTCCTGCGGCGGGAAGCCGAGGCCGCCAATGCGGGGGGCGCCAGGTTCCGCGCCTTTGCCAAGAGCGAGCGTGAGTTCGGCCAGCTGCTTGGCGCCGCGAGCGGCAATCATGTCCTCACGCTCTTCATGGAAATCCTCTTCGACCTGGCGGCGAACATCCCTCCGGAGCACGACCTCCTTTCCGGACGGCCAGACAGAGTGGCCGCCTACCGCGAGCAGCGCACACGCCTCGTGGAGGCGATCATGGGCGGAGATCCCAATCTCGCCGAACTGCTCTCCAACCGCACGTCCGAGCTCTACCAGCAGTGGCAGGGCGACGCCCCCCTCCGCCTGCCGTCATAGCCTGTGCGGCGGGCGTCCCGGCGCGACGGCGGCGGGCCTGCCGCCCGGCGGCTGCCGTCGAGGTCCTCCGTTGCGGTCGGGCTGGCGACGCCTCAGGGCCGTCGCCCGGGTTCGGCTCGGCCAGTCCACCCCACGCATCGGGGGCGACGTGGCGCTGATCGACGGGCCTGCTGGCGTTCGGATCTCGGACCTCGGAGGCAGACAAGGGCCTGACCTATGAGTGAGGCTCCGCGCAAGGGTGGTTGTGGCGAAGGCCGCGTCGTGGCATCCGAACCGAAGACGTCAACGGCGCCAACCTGTTCCTCGTGCCCCATGTGTGCCCCACGGCTGGCACGCACCAGGCGAGATCCAGTTAAGTCGTTGATTTGCTAGCGTGGCCCGGTAGCTCAGCCGGATAGAGCAGAGCTTTCCTAAAGCTAAGGTCGGGGGTTCGAGTCCCTCCCGGGCCGCCACGCCATCAGCGAAATCGGTCTCCCTGCCGTGCCGGGCTGGAAAAGCCCCGACATTCCGCGGGTTGGTCGGCTGCAGTCCGTCAGTCGAAGCCGCTGGATCCCCACCGAACCGGATCATTGAGGCGCGTTTGCGGGCCCATTCTCCGCCGCCTGAAAGCCGCGACGGTTTCCCTGCTAGCAGGGAAGTCTTCAGGAAAATATACCCGCTCGCCAACCTCGGGATCGGCCCACCGGGCCCCCAATCGAAGCGCACACAAGGGCTTGATCGGGGCGCCGGCTTTCGCGCTTACAATGGACCAGGGAATTCCGGCGCCGGGATCAGGGAGTTGGGCGTCAGCCCGCCGTAGACCGCAACTGCTGGAACCATACCCTTTGGTCGGCCCAGGCCAGGGACAGTTCCGTCTTGAGGAGCATGCGCAGGTTGAGGCCGGCCGCGGGCCCAGGTGAGGCATCAGGTCAGCGTCCCGCCGCGGACGCGGCCTTCTGCGTACCAGCTGAAAAGCGCGCAGGTGGGCCCGGCCCTGTTCGCGCCGGCTCCGGCGCCGCGCGTCGCCTGCCGATTGTCGCACCCCGCACCATAGCTGCGCAATTCGCGGATTGGCCCGCCACGCGGCCGGTGGGCGATAGGTCCGACAACCGCCGCGCGTCTGCGCGGCCGCACCGGGGAGGACTCCATCATGTCGAACGCCGGCGTGATCGTCACTGGGGGCTTCGGCGCTCTTGGAACGGCAATGGCGAAGGCCTTCCGCGCGCGCGGAAGGCCGGTGGTCCGCATCGATTTTCTGCCCGCCCCGCCGAACACCGCCGACACCTTCGACCTTGGGGGCGTGGACCTGACAAACCCAGAGCACGCCAGCACCGCGATGGCGAGCGCGCGAGCGGCGATCGGTCCGGTGGCGGCCCTGGTCAACGTCGCCGGCGGATTCACCTTCTCCCACCTGTCCGAGGGCGGGCCCGCGCCGTGGCGCGACATGTTCGAGATCAACCTGCTGAGCTGCGTGACCGCGACCGACGCCGCCCTGCCCCTGCTGCTGCGGAGCCCCGGGGCGGGGATCGTCAACATCGGCGCGGCCGCGGCTGCGCAAGGCGGCCCCGGAATGGGGGCCTACACCGCCGCGAAGAGCGGCGTGGCGCGGTTTACCGAAAGCCTGGCGCAGGAGCTCGCCCTCAAGGACATCACCATCAACGCCATCCTTCCCAGCATCATCGACACGGCTGCCAACCGGCGTGCGATGCCCGCGACGGATCCGGGCGCCTGGGTGACGCCCGAGGCGGTCGCCGAGATCGCCGCCTTCCTGCTCTCCTCTGCCGCGCGGAGCATTTCCGGAGTCCTGTTGCCGGTGACCCGCGGCCAGCGTTTCGAACAGGGCCGGTGATCCATGGCCGCCCGGATCCGGACCCGCTTCACGGACCTGTTCGGCGTCGAGCACCCGATCGTCCAGGGCGGCATGCAATGGGTCGCGCGTGCGGAGCTGGTCTCCGCGGTCGCCAATGCGGGCGCGCTCGGCTTCCTCACCGCCCTCACCCAACCCTCACCCGAAGCGCTGTCGCAGGAAATCCGCCGCTGTCGCGATCTGACCGACCGGCCCTTCGGCGTGAACCTCACGATCCTGCCGACCCTGACGCCGCCGCCCTACGCCGAATACCGCGCTGCCATCGTCGAATCCGGCGTCCGCATCGTGGAAACCGCCGGCGCCCGTCCCGAGACCCATCTCGAGGAGTTCCATCGCGCGGGCGTGAAGGTGATCCATAAGTGCACCTCCGTCCGGCATGCCCTGTCGGCCGAGCGCCTGGGGGTCGACGCCGTGTCCGTCGACGGGTTCGAGTGCGCGGGTCACCCGGGTGAGGACGACATCCCCGGCCTGGTCTTGATCCCGGCCGCGGTGGATCGCCTGAAGATACCGGTGCTCGCCTGCGGCGGCTTCAGCGATGGACGCGGGCTTGCCGCCGCCCTCGCGCTCGGCGCGCAGGGCGTCACCATGGGCACCCGCTTCTGCGCCACGCGGGAGGCGCCGATCCACGAGAACTTCAAGGCGGCGTTGGTGGCCGGAGATGAACGCTCCACCGATCTCATCCTACGCAGCTTCCGCAACACCTCACGGGTCGCGCGCAACGCCGTCAGCGCCGAAGTCCGCCGGCTTGAGGCGGAAGGAAGCGACTTCGAACAGATCGGCCCATTGGTCCGCGGGCAGCGCGGCCGGGACGCCTTCGAGACCGGCGACCTCGACCACGGGATCTGGACGGCGGGGCTGTCGCAGGTTCTGATCCACGATGTGCCCACCGTCGCCGATCTTGTCGAGCGGCTGGTCGCGCAAACCATCGAGATTCTGGGGCGCCGCCTTCCGGACCTGCTGCGCTAGCGCGGGGCGGCGTGCGCCCGGAAGGGTCGGAGCCGCGCGCCGCGTGCCAGATGTTCAAGGCAAGCCTCGCGCCAGGCGCTCCGCCGAACCTTGCCCGCGTCGTCGCGCAGCGGGCCCTCGACCCACTCGTAGGTGTAAGGAATCTTATACCGCGCTAGGTGACGCGCCAGATGCACTTCCAACGCGGCGGCGCCCGGCCGCCGGCGCCGGCTGGCGGCCTCGATCACCGCATGCAGTCGCTGCCCGAGGTCATCATCGGGCAGGCCCACCACCACCGCGGCGGCCACAGCGGGATGGCCCTCGAGCGCTGCCTCCACCTCCGCCGGATAGACGTTGGCGCCGCCGGACACGATCATGTCCGTGCGCCGGTCATCGATGTACAGATAGCCGTCACCGTCAAAGTGCCCGAGGTCCCCATAGGTCTGCCATTCGCCCTCGCCAGCCGGCGGCGCCCCGAGATAGTGGTATGTCCCCGCAGCGCTTCGCGCCCGGAAACGGATTTCCCCGACCTGCCCAGGCGGACAATCCAGCCCCGCGTCATTCACGATGCGGGTGCTCAGGGGATCGGGGCGGCCTACCGAGCCCGGATGTGCGAGCCAATCACGGCCTCCGATGCATGCCGCCCCGAGCCGCTCGCTGCCCGCGTAAACTTCCCAGATCCGGTCCGCTCCGAGCCAATCGATGAACGCGCGCTTCAGCCAGGGCGGGCACGGCGCCGCCATATGCACCAGCATCTCGAGCGAGCTGAGGTCGGCCGCGTTGCGCTGCGCCGCCGGCAGCGCCCAGATCCGCCGCATCATGGTCGGCGCCATCATGGTCCAGCGCACCTTCCGCTCGGAGATCAGCGCCAGCACGGCCGCGGCGTCGAAGCGGCCCATCTCGATCACGTGCGCGCCGCGGCACAGGGCGCGATGGGAGATGCCGAACGGCCCCGTGTGGTAAAGTGGGCCGGGGATCAGGATCGTGTCGTCGATCTCCATCCCGAGGCCGATCACATCGGGGTCGAGAACGCCGGGCGCGTGGTCGACAATCACCTTGGGCCGGCCGGTGCTGCCGCCGCTCGTCGTGGCCTTCAGGTAGCGGGGCGCCAGCGGCGGCAAGGGCGCGGGACTGAGATCCTCACCGAGGATCTCAGTCGGAGTCATCGCGGGGCGTCCCCGCACGCCGCCCGGGTCCGTCGTGATCACAAGGCGCGGCTGCAACTGCTGAAGGATGGCGTCGAGTTCGAGCGCCGGGAGTCGGTGAGATAGCGGCGCTGGGGTCGCGCCCAGCTTCCAGACCGCGAAGGCCGTCTCGTGGAACTCCGGACCGTTGGACAGCGCGATCCCGACCAGGTCGTCGGCCTGGACACCCACCGCCTGCAGGGCGCGCGCCCGCCGGTTGGCGGCCTCCTCGAGCGCCACGCGGGTCCAGGTGCGGCCCTCGAACGTCAGGGCCGGGGCCCCGGGATCGCGACGCGCCTGGTGGCTTAGGAGCTCCCCGATGGGCATGGGGTTGCGGCAGGGTTCGCCGAACGCGAAGCGGCGCACAGGGGGCGGCATCGATCAATCCGCTTCGGAGGATTCGCGGAACAGCGCACGCACGGCGCGGCGGTCGATCTTCATGGCGGGCGTGCGAGGCGCCGCTTCAACGAACTTCACCGCCGTGGGGGCGCAGTAGGCGGGAAGGCGCTGCTTCACGTGCGCGATGAGTTCGCGCTCGTTGACCGGCGGCGCGCCTTTCCGCGGAACAACCACCGCCACAGGCACCTGCCCCAAGCGAGGGTCGTCGAGGCCGACGACCAGGGCCTCGGCCACGCCGGGATGGCTCATGAGCGCCTCGGCGACCGCCGCCGGCGCGATCTTGAAGCCCCCGCGGTTGATCGCGTCGTCCGCGCGGCCGTGCAGGTAGAGAAAGCCATCCGCGTCGAGGTGCGCGAGGTCAATGGTGACGAGCCACGCGTCCCCGACGCGATGCACCTTGAGCTCGAGAGCGCCGATCTCGCCAGGCGCCAGAAGCTCCTCCCCGTCCTGGCTGCGGACACGCGCCTCGGCCACAGCCGGCAGGATGCGACCGACCGCGCCGGACTTCTCCAACGCAAGCCGGGCGTGGTCCTCAAGGGACCAAGTGGCGACCGCGCCGCAGAACTCCGTTGCGCCATAGTTGCCAAGCACCGGCAGTCCGTAGCGCTGTGAGAAGACAGTCTCGACCTTGGGATCGACCGGCGCGCTGCCGGACCAGACGCTGACCAGGCTTTCCAGGTCCCCGGCGGGAAGCGCCGCCTCCAGCGCCATCTTCATCATCGCGGGCGGCAGGCCCGTGGTGCGTGGGCGGCGGCGGCGCACGATGTCGGCCCAGACGTGGGGCTCGAACTTCTCGAGGAGGGCCACGGTGCGTTGCTGCGCCGCCGCGCGCGACAGGGTCAGCGCGCCCGCGATATGCGCCAGGGGAGAGTACTGGATAAGCGCCGGCAGCTCGGGCCCGGGCCTGTCCAGGTCGCCAAAGCCCTGGTTGAAGCCGATGATCTCGCGCAGCGCGCGATCGAGAGTGCGGGCGGCGATCTCGATGCGCTTCGGCGCGCCTGTCGTGCCGCTGGTGGCCATGACCAAGGCCGGCAACGTTTCCGACGCGGCGCCGTTCGGGGCCGGCGCGCGATGCTGGCGAAGGGCGCCGCCGGCCCAGACATAGACCCCGAAATCCCCCGAGAGCTCCCCGAGCGCGAGGTCCTCCTCCTCCAGAATGACCGCCCGCGCCTTCGCCGTCTCGGCGTCCGCGGCGACGCGGTCGAGCGGTTGGAACGGGTTGATCATCGCCGCACAGCGGGAGGATCCGAGCAGGCCCAGGAAGGCCGCGGCCGGCGCGAGCCGGTTCCGGCCGGGAAGGCCGATGATCGCGCCCGGCCCGAGCCCAGCCAGGCTGAGCGCGCCGTCGACGGCGGCCGCCGCCTCCGCCAGGTCCCGCCAGCTGGCCACGCCGTGCGCATGCTCGACCGCTTCGGCCCCGCCGCCGTCCCGCAGGCTGCGCGCGATCGCCTCAGCCAGACTCATGACGCAAGCCCCGGCAGTCTTGCCCGCCCGGACACCTCGTTTCGTTCACGCCTCATGAGCCTCTCACCACACAGCTCAGCCGTCTGCCGGGGATGCTAGGGGCCGGTGCGGGGTCGCCCAGAACCAGAAGCCGCGCTTTGCGCGTGCATTCTCCTAAGTGTTCGCGGGACGCGATCTCATCAGTGGCCCGCTTTGCGTATGGGCCGACCCCCTCGGTGAACCCCTAAGCTTCACCCGCCGGAGAGGCCGGCGCCGACGGAGAGACGGGGCAGAGCATGACGGGCGACCAACATGAAGGCGGCGAAGAACTCCTCGTTCGGACCGAGGGACGGCTGCGGATCCTTACCCTGAACCGTCCGGAGCGGCTGAACGCCCTGACGCCGGAGCTCCATCACCTGCTTCACCAGGCCGTCGCCGAGGCCGCCGAGGACGCGGCGGTCGGCGCGGTGGCCCTGACCGGCGCGGGCCGCGCGTTCTGCGCCGGCGGCGACGTGCGCCGCGGCGCCTTCGCGCCCGACGGGCCGCCGCCGACCGCGGAGGCGCGCGCCGACACGCTGCGGGCCCACAGCCAGACCAGCTGGCTGCTCGCACGCATGCCGAAGCCGACGGTCGCCCTGATCAACGGCGCGGCGGCCGGCGCCGGGCTGGCGATCGCCCTGGCCTGCGACCTGAGGGTCGTGGCTCGGAGCGCGGTGTTCCGCACCGCTTTCGCCGGGGTCGCCCTGCCCGGCGACCTCGGGATCAGCTATTTCCTGACCCGGCTGGTCGGGCCCGGCCGTGCCCGCGAGCTGATGCTGCTGGACGAACGCATCGGGGCGGAGCGGGCCGAAGCCCTGGGCCTGGTCCAGCGGGTCGTGGATTCCGAGCGGTTGATGAGCGACGGCCTGGAGATCGCCGCCAAGCTGGCGCGCGGCCCCAGCGTGACCTACCGCTACATGAAGCAGAACCTCGCCGCCGCCGAGACCGGGGCGATCGACGACGTGCTGGAGCGCGAAGCCTATAATACGGCGCGCGTGGCCCGCACGCACGACGTCAAGGAAGCCACCGCAGCGTTCCGGGAGAAGCGGGAACCCGTCTTCCGGGGCGCCTGAGGCGACCGCCGCCTCAGGCCCGTTCCAGGATGTGCACGGCGCAGGCGCTGCCGATCCCGACCACGTGGGTCAGACCGATGCGAGCCCCCTCCACCTGCCGCGCCCCCGCCTCGCCGCGCAGATGGGTGGCCACCTCGTAGATGTTGGCGATACCGGTCGCGCCGAGCGGGTGGCCCTTCGAGAGCAATCCGCCCGACACGTTCACGGGTATGCGGCCGCCCAGGCTTGTCTCGCCGCGTTCCAGCAGGGCGGCGCCCTCGCCGTCCGCGCAAAGCCCGAGATTCTCATAGTGCGGAATCTCCGCCGTGGCGAAGCAGTCGTGGAGTTCGACCAGGTCGAGGTCGGCGGGCCCAAGCCCCGCCATGTCATAGGCCGTCCGGGCGGCCAACCGCGAGACGGTGCTGATGTCGGGCATCACGAGGTTCCGCTCGGTGTAGGGGTCACTGGCCAGGCCGGACGCCCGGACGCGCACGGCGCGGGACTCCAGGCCAAGCTCGCGCATCCTGCGCTCGGAGCACAGGATCGCCGCCGCGGCGCCGTCGACGTTCACCGAACACATGAGCTTGGTGTTCGGGTAAGCGATCATCTCCGAGGCCAGCACCTCCTCCAGGGGTGTTTCCTTCTGGTACATCGCCTTGGGGTTCAGGGTGCTGTGGTGATGGTTCTTCACCGAGACCTTGGCGAACTGCTCGAGCGTCGTGCCGTATTTTCGGGAATGCTCCAGCCCCATCTGCGCGAACACGGCCGGCATGGTCGCGGACCCGAAAAGGCCCTCGGTGGGGACCGGGTCGGCGCCGGTGTTGCGGCGGACCAGCATGCCCTTGCCCATCTTCTCGGAACCGACCGCGAGCACGACATCGTAGAGCCCCGCCCGAATGGCGATCCACGCTTCGCGGAAGGCCGTGGCGCCGGTGGCGCAGGCGTTGGTGACATTCACGACCGGGATGCCGGTCTGCCCGATGAGCTGCAGCATCCGCTGGCCCACCATGGTCTCACCGCAGTTGCCGCTATAGACCGCCTGGAGGTCCTGGACTGAGAGGTCGGCGTCGTCCAGCGCCAGCACGGCCGCGGCAGCCGCGAGCTGCGGCGGCGTCGCGTCGTCGAAGCGGCCGAAGCGCAGCATGTCGATCCCGACGATGTAGACATCTTCCGACATGGGGCTCCTAGCCTTGGCTGGGGATGAAGAAATGGGCTGTGAAGCCGGCGCCCTCCGACGTGGCCTGGCCGGCGTCGCGAAACACGACCTCGACCGGCATGTCGAACTGGATCGCCTCCACGCTCGGCTCGACGTCCAAGAGATTCCCCTTCACGGTCCCGCCGCCATCGAGGTCGACGATGGCCGAGATGAAGGGGACCTTCACACCGGGATAGCTGCGGTGGACGATGGTGTAGTTGTAGAGCCGCCCTCGGGAGCCGAGTTCCACCGCCTGCATGCGGTCGCGGGCGCCGCAACGCCCGCAAGTGACGCGCTCGCCGAGGTAGGTCGCCGCGCAGAGTTCGCAGCGGGCGCCTTTCAGGAAGGGACGGCCCTCTCGCAGGCCGATGTAGGTCGCGGCTGGCTTGGGAGACGTTTCGGAGGAGAGGTCGGTCGGCAAGCAGGGCTCCACGATTGCGCTTCGGGTTGGTTGGGCCAACTGGGACGGCGCGTGGGGCGCCGTCCCGAGGCCCGGCCCGCTCCTCCGGTGAATGCGACCTCCGGAGGCGGAAGGCTCGCCAGGGCCCCTGGGGAAGGCTTGGCGAGGTACGGACCGGATTCGAGCTGCGGACTGGGATGTGAAAGCTGTTGTCGTCCGCCGCGTCTGACCGTCGCCCCGACCTTAGCCGCCGCCGCCGCCCGGCAGATCATCGAAATGCCGCCCATCCCTCAGGCGCGGACACGAACGTTCCGGCGGGCCGTGCGCCTGAATGCGACAATTTCGATATCGGGACTCGCGACCGCCCACGTGCGATAATCACGACAACTAAGGCGCCGCTCACCGGCAAGATGGCGGATGTCAGATAACTGTTGAGGGAGGACAAGGATGGTGCAGCGAACGGTTGAATGTTCCGCCCGCGCCGCCGGCGTGAACGTCGAGGTCAGGCGGATCCTGCACGATCGGCCCGCTGAGGCCCGCAACCACTTTAGCGAGAGCTGCTTCATCAGCTTCGCGCTGGCGCCGCGGCCCGCCGAAGCCCGCGGCCGCTATGAAGAGATCTGGCAACCGGCGCGCTCGGAGGTGATCGGCGACGTCATGTTCGTGCCGGCCGGGGTCACAATGGTTGGGACCTGCGCGCCTGGCGCGCTTCGCGATCTCGCCTGCCATCTCGATGCGGCGCTGTTCCACCTTCCTTGGTCCGACCTCGACGAGCGCGCCTATGTGGAGGCTCTGGGGCTCCGCTCCGACACCGTCAAGCGCGGCCTGCGGCGCCTCCTGCAGGAGGTCTCCTCGCCGATGCTGGGCAGCCCGCTGGCGCTTGAGGCTACGGCGATGCTGCTGGCGATCGACATCGAGCGTCACCTCACCCGCATCGGGTGCGGCGATCAGCGCAAGAAGGGCGGACTCACGCCCAGCCGGCTGCGCCGCATGGAGGAGCGCATCCGCTCCGACCTGCCGCTTCCGACGCTCTCCGAGCTGGCGACCATCTGCGACTTGAGCGTTCGGCATCTGGCGCGGGCCTTCCGGCAGGAGACCGGCCGGGCCATCGGCGAGTTCGTGACCGCCGCGGGCCGTGAACGCGCCCACCGGTTGCTCGCCACCACCGATCTTCCGATCAGTGACATCGCGGCCCAGGTCGGATTCTCCAGCGCCGCCAGCTTTGCCTATGCGTTCCGCCAGGCCACTGGCGAACGGCCGAGCGACGTGCGCCGGCGCTCGCGCCACTGATCGCGCCGCGGCGCGACAGCAGACCCCGAACGGCGCGCCAGCGGACAGGAGCATCCCAGCTGAACATTCGTTGGCTCATCATCTTCGCGGAAGTCGCGGGCGACCGGTCCTTCACGCGCGCCGCCACGCGGCTGAGTGTCGCCCAGCCGTGGGTCTCCGCGCAGGTCCTGAAGCTGGAGGCCGAGTGCGGCCTAAAGCTCTTCGAGCGGCTCAACACCGGCCTCGACCTGACGCCCGAGGGCGCCGAATTGCTCCCCTACGCCCAGCAGATCGCCGACGGGGCGCGCCGATTCCGGGACCTGGCGCGCACCATGGGCGACGTTCGCAGCAAGACAGTGCGCCTGGGCGCCTCGGTCCCGCTGATGCAGATTCCCCGCCTGCACGCGCTCAACGGCGAATTCGCGCTGCGATACCCCCAATTCGCGCTCAAGGTGGAGAGCGGAGACGCCGAGACGCTGCTGACCGAACTGCGGCGCGGGGCGCTGGACCTCGTGGTGTCGCTCACCTCTCCTGGCGCCGAGATGGCCGACCTCGCCGCCCTCGATGTCGGCCCGCTGACCCCTTTCCTCCTTGCCCCGAAGGGCGCGGGTGTGAGGCTCGAGGCCGCATCGCTCGCGGGGCGCGTCCTCGCCGCGCCGCGGACACTCACCGACCCGGCGCTGCTGGCGCAGCTGGTTGAGCCGCTCCGGGCGATGGGCGCCGTCGTCCGGCCCGCGCCGGAACCCAGCCGTGAAGCCCTGGAACACTTGGCCCGAAGCCACGGTCTGGCGGTCCTGATGACCGACGGCGAACCGCTGGACTATGAGGACGACCCCCTGCTGGTGGCCATGCCCTTGCCCTCGGCCGGCGCGAAACGCCAACTGCTGCGTGCGGCAGGCCGCGGGCTGGGTCGCGCCGCCGAGCGATACTGGACGCTGGTGGGCAGCGCCGCCTCCGAAGCTGAGCCGCACCCGGCGGCGCCGGCCTGAGCGGCGACGGGCTCTAGGCGGCGCCCTGCAGCAGGGTGCGGCCGTCGCGGATGACCTTGACGTTGCGCTGTGGGACCGAAGCCTCGAAGCGCACCTCGTCCCCCTCGCGCCAAAGCTCGACGCACAGCCGGTCCCCCGGGAACACCGGCGAGGAGAAGCGGACCCGATGGGCCAGCACCCGGGTCGGATCGTAGTCGCAGAACGTGGCGATCACGGCGCGGCAGGTGATCCCATAGGTGCACAGACCGTGCAGGATCGGTCCTGGGAAGCCGGCCGCCGCGGCGCGCCGGGGATCGATATGCAGCGGGTTGCGGTCACCGCAAAGCCGGTAAAGCGCCGCCTGGTCGGGGCGGGTGGCGACCTCGAACATCTCGTCCGGCGGTCGCGACGGCGGTACGGGCGTAGCGTCGGTCCGGTCCGGCGGACCGCCGAACCCACCATCGCCGCGCGCGAGAATGGTCCGGTTGAGCGTGGCGATCGGCTCGCCGTCGGCGGCGTCGTGCAGCACCGTCCGGCGGACCACGACCGCGCCGCGCTCAGGCCCGCGGTCCCTCACCTCCACCACGCTGCTGTCGGCGCGGATTGTCGCAGCGGGCGGCAGCGGCCGGTGCAGGATCGTCTCCTCGCCGACGTGCAGGACAAGGGCCTGGTTGAGCCCGACCCGATCGGTGCTGACCCCGGCGCCCCAGGCGACGACCGTCGCGAGGGTGGGAACCGTGCGGAGGCCGGCCTCATAGATGAACGGCAGCTCCTCTCCCGCCGGCTCGGCGCCCCATCCGGTGCCCAGGGCGTAGAGGATCGCGTCACGCTCAGTGTAGGCGTAGGCGCGCCCGGCCTCCTGGAGCGCGAGAACGTCCGGATAGCGGATCGGCATGCGTCAGACCGTCGCCGCCCGGGCCGGGCCGTAGGCGGTCACGAACTTCGGATCGCGCTCCGGCAGCATGACCTGCCCCTCGGACACCGCGCGGGCAAGTTCGTGGGCGTCGAACGCATCGCTGGGGCGGTACCCCGGATGCACCTCGAAGCGCACTTCGCCCACCCAGCCGCCGCCGGCCAGCAGCGTCTTGCCGGTCTGCTCGCCCGAGAGCTCGCTCACCATGTAGAGCAGGGTTGGCGCGACGCGGTCCACGTGGAACAGCCTCTTGTAATCGTCCGGCATGTGGTCGGTCATGGCCGTCGCCGCCGCAGGGGCGATGGTCCACACGCGGATGCCATACTTACGACCCTCCAGCGCCAGGGCGGCGCCGAAGCCGATGACGCCGCATTTCGCCGCCGAGTAGTTCGTCTGGCCGACATTCCCTCGCAGGGCCACCACGGAGGTGGTGTTGACGATCACCCCGCCCCCGCCGCGCTCCTTCATGAACGCGAACACCGGCTTCGTCGTGCAGAAGACGCCCTTCAGATGCACGCCAATGACCGTATCCCACTGGGCCTCTTCCATCTTGGCCAGGGTGGCGTCACGCAGCACGCCGGCGTTGTTGACCAGGATGTCGACGCCGCCGAACGCCTCCACCGCCGAGTCGAGCAGCGACTGGCCGCCTTCGACCGTGCTGATATCGGCGTGGTTTGCGACAGCGCGCCCACCGGCGGCCTCGATCTCGCGGACGCAGCCGTGGGCGAGGCTGTCGAGGCCGTCCGCCGCGCGGGCCAGATCGTTGACCACGACCGCCGCGCCCTCCTGCGCGAGCGCCCTGGCGTAAGCGCGTCCCAGCCCGGCGCCCGCGCCGGTGACGATCGCGACCTTGTCCTTGAGCAGCGGCATGGTTCCTCCGGGCGGCAATGGCGCGGCTACTTCATCCAAAGATCGCCCCCGGTCATCGTCGCAATGCGGCGCGTTGCGGAGCCAGCCTCCTGAAAGTCCGGCGATTGCGTCCGTCTATACAAACCCGTCCGCCCTGCGCGCCTTCAGGCAGAGCGGCGCGCGGCTAGACTTCGCCGTCCCCTCCCGCGGCGGGAATTTCCCCCCGGTCACTGTCGGCGAAGCGTCAATTCCGCGTACGCCCTCGCGGGCAGTTCACCGGCCGTCGAAGCTCGGTCGGCGACGGGTTGGGGCGCGCGGGAACCGAAGCGGTTCCGGCGACAGACAAGGACTACACGATGTCAGAGATCGAAACTCGCGAGCGTTCCAAGTCCGATCCCGGCGGGCGGATCACGGACGAGGACGTGGCGCGCGCGCGCCGCCAGATCGGGGTGCCGAAGTTCGCGTTCAACAAGCCCTACAACCAGGTCGCCTCGTCCGACGGCATCGCCCATTTCGCCTTCGCCTGCGGCGACGGAAACCCACTCTACAACGACCGGGCCTATGGCGCGAAGACCCGCTGGCGGGACCAGATCGCCCCGCCGCTGTTCCTCCACAGCACCGGCGTCAACCTCACGCCGAAGCCCACCCCGGAGCTGAAGGAGCTCTTCAGGGGACTCTTCCGCGGCGTCGGCAAGTACTACACCGGCGTGGACTGGACGTGGTGGCGCCCCGTCTATCCGGACGATCGGATCTATTTCGAGCGCACCACCTCGGACATCATCGTCAAGGAAACCTCCGCCTTCAGCGGCGGGAAGACCGTGACGGAGGTCTACCGCGACCTGTTCATCGATCGCACGGGCGCGCCGGTGGGCCGGCGCGAGGAGTCCTATCTCAGCGCCGAGCGCGAGGGGACGAAGAAGGCGGGCCGCTACGCCCAAATCCAGCGCCATACCTATACGCCGGAGGATATCGCCCGCATCGACGAGGTCTATGCCGCCGAACAGCGGCGCGGCGCTGTGCTGCGCTACTGGGAAGACGTCGAGGTCGGCGAGGCCCTGACCCCGGTCGCCAAGGGCCCGCTGACCATGGTCGACATCATCTCGATGCACATGGGCATGGGCCTATCGAGCAGCGGCATCGGCCCGCTCGGCCTGGGCGCCGCCCAGCGCCGCAAGATGCCCGCCTTCTATGTGCCGGACCGCTACGGCGTGCCCGACGTCGTCCAGCGGGTGCACTGGGACCACGAGCGGGCGCAGGAGCTTGGGCTGCCGACCTCCTATGACTACGGGCAGATGCGCACCAGCTGGCTGATCCACCTGGTGACCAACTGGATGGGCGACGACGCCTGGCTCTGGAAACTTTCCTGTCAGTCGCGCCTGTTCAACTTCATGGGCGACGCCACGATCTGCAGCGGACGCGTGTCGGCCAAGCGGCGCGAGGGTCCGCACTGCGTGATCGAGCTCGAGCTCGCGGCCACCAACCAGCGCGGCGAGAACACTTCTCCGGGCACGGCCACGGTTGTCCTGCCGAGCCGCGAGGATGGCCCGGTCGTGTTGCCGGCCGCCGAGCCGGACACCCTTCGCCGTGCGGCCGCGATCCTCGGCGAGGCCTCAGCCCGTGAGCTGCGCCCGCCCAGCTGACGGCCACGCGCACCAAAGACAACAACAGACCGGAATCGGTCAGGGAGGAACAGTGCAACAGATGCAAACCGCCGAGGGGCCGTCCCGCCATGCGCTCTCCGGTGCGAAGATTCAGGACGGCGCGGCGCGGCCGCGGCCCAGACCGGTTCCGCGCGTGGAGGCGCTGCCCGCCAGCACGGAGGTCGAGCTGCTGCTGCTGTTCGTGGCGGTCGCCGAGACCCTGTCGTTCACCCGGGCGGCGCGACAGCTGGGCATCGACCAGTCCTGGTTGTCCCACAAGGTCCGGCAACTGGAGAGCTCGTTGGGGGTCAAGCTGTTCCTGCGCACCACGCGCAACGTGGAGATCACCGATGCCGGGCGGGCGCTGCTCGATCCCGCGCGCCGGCTTTCCGAGATGGCGCGCCAGGCGCGGGACGCCGCGGATCTCCTGCGGACGTCAATGGCGGGCGCGCTGCGCGTGGGCGCCCTGCCCTTCAGCTTCCCCGACCCGCAACGCACCGACCTGCTCGACAGGTTCATGCGACAGCACTCGGAGGTGGAACTCACGGTCACCAACGGGCCGAGCCCGACGCTCCTGGAGGACCTCCGGGCCGGACGCATCGACCTGGCCTTCGTCTCGGCGCCGTTCGCCACGACTGGACTCGAACTCCTGCTGCTACGGGAGAGCGCTTACTGCCTGATGATGCGAAACGACCACCCGTTGGCTGCCGCCCCCGAGCTCACGCCCGAGCGGTTGAACGGGGCGCGGGTGATCATTCCATCAGCGCATTTCAGCCCGGAGGCGTTCGACCGCTACTACGGTCC
>Ga0307513_10004101_pt1 | contig 19522 bp, 9 predicted proteins | sample 15_EM_MG_FD_202174 | JGI IMG/M metagenome (GOLD analysis project Ga0307513, IMG submission 202174) | Populus trichocarpa ectomycorrhiza microbial communities from riparian zone in the Pacific Northwest, United States - 15_EM | ecosystem: Host-associated > Plants > Roots > Unclassified | place...
CCGCGCAGCGTGACCTCGCCGGTCATCGCGATGGTCTGGCGCACCGGGATGCGGAGCAGCGCGCTCGCCATCGCGGTGGCCATCACGATGCCCGCGCTCGGGCCGTCCTTGGGAATCGCACCCTCGGGGAAGTGCACGTGGACGTCGATCTTGTTCTGGAAGTCGTTGGACAGCCCGAACGTGCCGGCGCGCGAGCGCAGGTAGCTCATCGCCGCCTGCGCGCTCTCCTGCATGACCTCGCCGAGCTTGCCGGTCAGCGTCAGCTTGCCCTTGCCCGGCACGATCGTGACCTCGGCGGTCAGCAGGTCGCCGCCGAACATCGTGACCGCGAGGCCGTTGGCGAGGCCGATCTCGTCCTCCTTCTCGCGCCGGGTCTCGCGGTACTTCTCGACGCCGAGCCAGTGCGGGATCCGCTCGCTGGTGACCTCGAACGTCGCCGCGGCGCGCCCGCTCGACAGCCACTCCTTGGCGATCTTGCGGCACACCGTCGCGATCTCGCGCTCGAGGTTCCGCACGCCCGCTTCCTTGGTGTAGCGGTGGATGATCGCGGTGACGCCCTCGTCGGTCCAGGTCACCGCCAGGTCCTTGACGCCGTTGGCCTCGGCCTGCTTGGGGATCAGGTACTGCTTGGCGATCGCCAGCTTCTCCCACTCGGTGTAGCCCGGCAGCTCGATGATCTCGAGGCGGTCCTGCAGCGGCAGCGGGATCGCGTGCTGCTGGTTCGCCGTCGTGATGAACATGACATCTGATAAATCGTAGTCGAGATCGAGATAGTGATCGTTGAAGTTGTTGTTCTGCTCGGGGTCGAGCACCTCGAGCAGCGCGCTCGCGGGGTCGCCGCGGAAGTCCATCGACATCTTGTCGATCTCGTCGAGCAGGAACACCGGGTTCTGCGAGCTGACCTTCTTGAGCGACTGGATCACCTTGCCGGGCAGCGCGCCGATGTAGGTCCGGCGGTGGCCGCGGATCTCGGCCTCGTCGCGCACGCCGCCGAGCGACTGGCGCACGAAGCGCCGGCCGGTCGCGTGGGCGATCGAGCGTGCGAGCGAGGTCTTGCCGACGCCGGGCGGCCCGACGAGGCACAGGATCGGCCCGCGCTGGCGCGGCACGAGCGCCTGGACGGCGAGGTACTCGAGGATGCGTTCCTTGACCTTCTTGAGCCCGTAGTGCTCGGCCTCGAGGATCGCCTCGGCCTCGTTGATGTCGTGGCGGTCCTCGGTCCGGTCCTCCCAGGGCAGCGCGATCACCCAGTCGAGGTAGTTGCGCACCACCGTGGCCTCGGCGCTCATCGGCGACATCTGCTTGAGCTTCTTGAGCTCCTTGATGCAGCGCTCCTTGGCCTCCTTGCTCATCTTCTTCTGCTTGATCTTCTGCTCGAGCTCGGACAGCTCGTTCTTGAACTCGTCGCGCTCGCCGCCGAGCTCCTTCTGGATCGCCTGCATCTGCTCGTTGAGATAGAACTCCTTCTGCTGCTTCTCCATCTGCTTCTTGACGCGAGAGCGCAGCTTCTTCTCGACCTGGCGAATCTCGATCTCGCCCTGCATCAGCTCGCCGAGCCGCTCGAGGCGGCGCGCCGGCGACGGGGTCTCGAGCAACTCCTGCTTGTCTTTGAGCTTGAGCGCGACGTGCGCGACGATGGTATCGGCGAGCCGGCCGGGCTCCTCGATCGTGCGCACGCTGACCAGCATCTCCGGCGGGATTCGCGTGTTGAGCTTGACGTAGTCCTCGAACACGTCCTGCACCGAGCGAATCAGCGCCACGAGCTCGACGACGTCGTCGTCGGCCTCCTCGACGTCCTCGACGTCGCACACGAAGAACGGCTCGCTCTGCGCGAAGCCGCGGATCCGCGCGCGCGCGCGGCCCTCGACGAGGACCTTGACCGGCCCCTTGGGGAAGCGCAGCAGCTGGATGATGTGGCCGACCGTGCCGATCGAGAAGATGTCCTCCTCGCTCGGATCGTCGGTCTTGGCTCGGCGCTGCGCCGCGAGCAGCAGCTGCTTGTCGCCCGCCATCGCCTCCTCGAGCGCCGACAGCGATTTATCGCGGCCGACGAACAGCGGCACGACCATATGCGGAAACACGATGATGTCGCGCAGCGGGAGGAGAGGAAGCCGATAACCGCCGGCGCCCCGATCATCGATTTTCATGCGCTGATACTTTAGGCTCGACGAGGACTTGCGCAAGAATTCGGGGACGCCAAGCAGCAGGCGCGCCGCGCCCGCCCAGGGCCAGAACAATCCCGATGGGATGTGGGTGCCCATGTGCGGTAACTCTCACATGACACGGGTGGCATCTTTCATGCTTCAGTACCCGGGCGCCCATGCCCCACCGGGTCTTCCAGCCGCTGATCGAGGTCTTCCTCCTCGTCGAGCAGCCGCGCCAGCGCCTCTCGCACTGGACGCAAGCCCTCGCGCCGCTCGACGGCCCGGACGCGCCGCCGCTGGCGACGGTGGACGCGTACTACGACCCGACCTCGAACCAGGCGATCTTCGGCCTGCGCTACGACGAGCTGGCGCTGGGCCCCGAGCGCCTCGCCGTCGTCTTCGAGGTCGCGCTGCTGGCCGAGATCGGGCTGATCCAGCCCGCCGAGCTGTCCGAGGGCGACCGCCGCCGCTTCGTGGGCGAGCGGCTCGCGAGCTGCACGATGCACGTCGGCGAGCAGCGCCGGGTGGTCAGCGCGCTGGTCGAGCTGGTGCGCCGGGTGCGCCTCCAGCGGGCGGCGAGCCGGCCGCAGACCTCGGCTCCCCACGAGGGCATGGCCCAGCTGTCGCCGCGCGGGCCGGCCGTCGCCGCCGCGCCGCCGCGCCCGCGCGAGGACACCGGCGAGCCGGTGCTGGTCGCCAAGGGCACGCGCAAGGTCGGCGCGGTCGAGCGCGAGGCGCCGCGCTCCACCCGGGATGTCGAGGGCGACGATCCGGAGCACGCCCTGGCGCGCGGCTCGGTGCGTCAGCCCAGGCTCGAGCGCGGGGACGACGACGCGGTCCCCGAGAGCGAGCTCAAGCAGGTGATCAGCGAGCCGCACACCGCCACCGCGCGGCGGCTGGCCAGCGCGCTGTCGACCCGGCGCGACGATACGCCGCGGCCGTCGCCCAACGTCGTGACGCGCGCCGGCGTGCACCGCGCGACGACGGTGATGCTGTCGTCGGTCGAGACCCAGCGCATGATCGAGGCCGCGAACCAGGCGGCGAACCAGGCCGAGCAGCAGGCGCGCGCCGACAGCGAGGATGACGGCGAACCCGACACCGATACCGACACCGACACCGCGACCCAGCCGTTCCTGCCGACCGCGCTGGACCGGCCGGCGTCGGCGGTGATCTATGCGCGATATCTGCGCAGCGGCCGCTGGCTCCCCATCCGGGTCGGCTCGCTGTCACTCAAGGGCGCCGCGCTGCTCACCGGCGCGCTGCCGCGGGTCGAGGATCGCGTCGACGTCGCGCTGTCGTTCGGCGACCATCGCGCGCTGGTGCGCGGCGCGGTGGCGAAGGTCTCGACGGTGGTCGAGGCGGCGCAGAGCGGCGCGACGGCGTTCCACGTCACGTTCGAGCTCGACGACGCCTCGCGCCGCCAGCTCACGTCGCTGCTGACCGCTGCGCGCGCCGCCAACGTGACGATCAAGCCGCCGCCGGCGCGCGGCACGCGGCGCTTTCCGGTCGAGTGGCCGATCGCGCTGGGCACGCCGCGCGGCGCGGTGCGCGCCGAGGCGCTCGACGTCTCGACCGAGGGCATGTTCGTCAAGCCGGTGCACCCGCTGTCGCTCGATGCCAACGTGACGTTCACCGCGATGCTCGATGATCCGCTGCCCGGGGTCTCCGGTCGCGCGCGCATCGTGCGCAGCATCACGGAGGCCGACGCGCGAATCGCCGGGCTGTCCTCCGGCTACGGCCTGTTGATCCTCGAGATGACCGACTCCGACCGCAACCGCTGGTGTGGGTTCCTGACCCGCATCGAGAAGCGCGCGTCCAAGCGCGTGCTGGTCGGCGCGTCGACGGCGCGGCTCGCCGAGCTACAAGCCGGCCTGCTGGCAGCGGGCTATGCCGTCACGGGTGGAACGGATCCGAGCGCCATCGCACAGCTCGCGAGCGCAGAGGCGCGCCCCGTCGACGCCGCCCTGATCGACGCCGCCTGGCTCGCCGGGGAAGGCTCGCCGGCGTGGGTCGAGGCGCTGTTCGCGGGCCGCAACGTCCCTTGCGTGACGATGAACGGCGACGCACGGCGTGCGCGCGTCGCGATCGACCGGCTGCTCGCTGTGGTGTAATCGCTGCGCGACCGCGTGCACCTGGGTTCACAACGTGGCGTACGGACACGACGGCTGGCAGCGCGGCCCTGCTAACTGAGCATGGCGTGGTAGACCGCAGCCGTTCCGGCGTTGGCCCCGGACTTGCGACGTCCCTGTTTAACGGCTTTCGCCGCTCCAAGGTCAGTGTTTTATGAAGCCTATCAAGTCCCTTCTTGTCCTCGCGTTCATGTGCGTTCCTGCCATCGCCTCGGCGCAGGGTTACCGCAACGGCGGACGTCGCCACCCGGGCCGCGCTGCGTACGGATTTCACAACCGCGCCGGTCACCTCACGTTCGGCGGCTCGCTCGGCCTCGGCTTCATGAGCGACAACGGCAGCCACATCAGCAGCTGCAACAACTGCGACTACAAGCCGCTCGCCGGCGAGGGCGACTTTCACATCGGCGGCATGCTGTCGGACCGCGTCGGCCTGATGTTCGAGGGCCAGGGCAACATCCAGACGATCCACTCGAGCTTCCGCGACGGCGACACCGTGCTGGCGCAGACCGCCGCGATGGTGGCCGGTCAGTTCTGGGTGTTGCCGCAGCTCTGGATCAAGGGCGGCCTCGGCTTCTCGCACCTCAGCGCCGATAATGAATTCTTCACGGAAGATCTCGGCAGCGGCGTCGCGCTGATGGCGGCGGCCGGCGTCGAGCTATTCTCGGCGCGCAACTTCGCGCTCGAGCTGCAGGGCCGGATCATCGAGGGCACGTACAACGGCGGCGATGACCACCTGACGTCGGGCACGATCGGCCTCGGCATCAACTGGTACTGAGCTGCTCGGCGGCGCGGTCGAATTCAGCGAGCTCGCATGTTCTCTCAGGCAATTTGCGCTGAAGCTGGGAGCATGGCACGCACGATCGGATCCGCGCAGTCATGAGGATCGTCCTCGTCGAAGACAATGTGCAGCTCGCCACCACGATCGCCGATGGGCTGTCGGAGGACGGCTACGTCGTCGAGGTGGTCGGCACCGCAGCCGGCGGCATCGACCGCGGGCTGCGCCGCGACCTGGACATGATGGTGCTCGACCTCGGGCTGCCGGATCGCGACGGCCTCGAGGTCCTGCACGAGCTGCGCGGCGCGCGCATCAATGTCCCGGTGCTCGTGCTGACCGCGCGCGACGCGGTCGACGCGCGGGTCGCCGCGCTCGACGCCGGCGCCGACGACTACCTGGTCAAGCCGTTCGCGTTCGCCGAGCTGCTCGCGCGGATCGCGGCGCTGGCGCGGCGGGCCGCGGCGCCGCGCTGGGCTCCGGTCACCGACGTGCCGCTCACGATGCGCGACGATCTGGTGGTGGAGTCCGGCGACCGGACGGTGGCGCTGTCGCCGCGCGAGTACGCGCTGTTCGGCTGCCTGCTGCGACGGCGCGGCGAGGTCGTCGCCCGCAACGAGATCCTGCGCGACGCGTTCGGCTACGAGTTCGATCCCGGCACCAACGTCATCGATGTTCACCTGAATCACCTGCGCAAGAAGCTGCAGGGCTTTCCGGTGTCGATCGAGACGGTGCGTGGCGCCGGGATCCGGCTCGTGGTGGCGGAGTGACCGCACCGGCCACGCTGGGAGGCGGGCTCGGTCGGTCGTTCGCGCTGGCGACGGTGATCGGCATGGTGGTGTTCGCGGTGATCCAGGCGCTGGTCATCTACATCACCCAGATCGACGAGGAGTGCGCGCCCGGCGTGCCGGAGGATCCGCCGAGCGAGATCGTCCAGGAGTGCGCGCTCGCGCTGGCGATCTCGGCGCCGTTCGGCGTCCTGTTGTCAGTGCTGATCGGCCGCCGGCTGACCACGCCGACGACGGGTCGGCTCGACGAAGTGATCGACAGCGCCAAGCGGATGACCGGCCAGCGGCTCGACGAACGGCTGCCGGTCAGCGCGCAGCGCGATCCGCTCGATCGGCTGGCGATGGCGCTCAACGACGTGCTCGCGCGCGTCCAGCGCGGGGTCGAGGCCCAGCAGCAGTTCGCGGCCGACGCCTCGCACGAGCTGCGCACGCCGCTCGCGGTGATCTCGACCAACCTCGAGGTCGCGCGCCGCAAGCCGCGCGACGCCGCGCACTGGGAGCACGTCGCGGACGGCACGCTCGCCGAGGTCCATCGCATGCACATGCTGGTCGACAAGCTGCTCCAGCTGTCGCGCGCGGGCGCTGCCGGGCTGCACCACCAGCGCACCGATCTGCGCGTGCTCGCGAGCACCGCCGCGGAGCGCGCGACGATGATCGGCCGGACGCGCAAGATCGCCGTCGAGCTCGCCCCGGGGCCGCCCGCGATCGCCGACGTCGATCCCGACGCGATCGCGATCGTGATCGACAACCTGGTGCGCAACGCGATCGACCACTCGCCGGCGGGCCAGGTGGTCACGGTCCGCGTCGGGCCGGGCGCGGCGTTCGCGGTCGAGGATCGCGGCCCCGGCGTGCCCGGCGAGCTGCGCGCCCGGATCTTCGAGCCGTTCGCGCGCGGCCGCGCCACCGATCGGGCGGCCGGCACCGGCCTCGGCCTGGGCCTGGCGATCTGCCGCCGGATCGTCGACGGTCACGGCGGCGCGATCGCCATCGAGGACCGGTCGGGCGGGGGGGCTCGCTTCGTGGTGACCCTGCCGCCGTCTGCCTGAGCCCTGTCGCGGGTGGCGACTCGAGTAGCCACTGCGACGGTGATCGCACATAGGCGGCCTGTCTTGTGATTGCACCTCGGTCGCCGGATGCGAACGAGACACAGCACGCGAGCGACCCCAGGGCGGCCAAGGAGGCGAGAGTTGCGCGAATTGCGCGTCGCGCGCTGACAGCCCCGGACGTCCGGCGCGAAAGCTGCGCCCTGGGGTCATCACTCCGACGGGATCGGCGCCAACCAGGTCACAGGTCACCGTGAGCCACCGCTGATCTGGTGTGCGATCACACGATTACGCAATCGCAATTTCGTCGCAGACAGTCGCATGTGGTTCGATGTAGAAGTGCTTGGTCTGGTGCCCAGTAGACCGTATTGTCGCTCGCATGGAGATCCACGCATGATCCGTTTTCGTACTCTCACCGTCTCGTCACTACTATTCGCGGCCGCATGCGCGGCGGGGGGCTCACCGACGACGCCTGGAACGCCGCCGGGAGATCCTGGCGAGGTCCGGCCGGCGACACCGGCCGAACAGACCGCGGTCACCCTCGGCATGAGCATCATGTCGACGAACGCGTCCGGTGCGCCGCGCTTGATGCGCGCCATCGTGCCGCGCCCCGGCGTTGCCGGCATGGCGCCGACGCAGGCGGCGCGCGCGCACGTCTCCGCGCTCGCCCCGCTGTGGGTCCAGCGCGCGCAGGCGATGTCGCTCAGTGACAATGGCACTCAGCAGCTGCGCAACGGCTCGACGGTCGTGAAGCTCGCGCAGCACGCCGATGGCGTGCTCGTCCACGACTCCGAGCTCCACGTCATGCTGCACCCGGACGGCTCGCTCGCGGCGGTGTCCGGGACGCTGCTGCCCGCCACGGCGAAGCCGAAGTTCGTCTCGACGCCGGCGCAGGCGCTCGAGCATGCGCTCGATCAGGTCTACGGCAAGCTCCGCGCGCGCCCGGCGATCACCGTCGGCGCCGACCGCTCGGGCTGGACGCTGCTCTCGGTCGCCGGCGCGCCCGGTGTGCGCGTGACGCAGGCGCGCGCGCGGCGCGAGCTCGCCCCGGTCAACGGCAAGCTGGCCTCGGTGTGGTCGGTCGAGGTGCTCGGTGACGCGGCTCCGGCCGCGCTGAGCGACCCGAGCATGGTCGAGGCGACCGCGCACCGCGTGCTGATCGGCGACGCCGACGGCCACGTCGTGAGCGACGCCAACCTCATCAAGAGCGATGCGTTCGTGTACCGCGTGTTCGCCGAGACCAACGGCATCCGCCGCCCGTTCGACGGCGCGCTGCAGAGCTTCGCGCCGCACCCGACCGGCGTGCCGGACGGCTCGGCTCCCGGGTTCGAGAACCAGAACCTGGTCGCGATGGACTCGTTCAACCAGCCCGGCGACAAGTGGCTGCCGGACGACGCGACGACGACCTCGGGCAACAACGCCGAGTCGTTCTCGGATCTCGACGGCACCGGTGACTTCACCGAGGGCGATGTTCGCCCGAAGGTCCGCGCGGGCCGCACGCTGAACTACCGCTACGACGTCACGGCCGAGGCGCTCGCCAACGAAACCCAGCTCCAGGCCGGCGCGGTCAACAGCTTCTTCATCGTCAACTGGCAGCACGACTGGTGGTACGACTCGGGCTTCACCGAGGTCACCGGCAACGCGCAGGTCGACAACTACGGTCGCGGCGGCGTCGAGGGCGATCCGCTGGTGATCCGCGCCCAGGCCAACGCGCTCGGCGGGTCGCGCAACAACGCCAACATGGGTACCCCGGCCGATGGCTTCTCGCCGGTGATGAACATGTTCCTGTGGACCCCGGGCACGAACACGTCGCTCGACACGGCCAACGGCACGGTCGTGAGCGAGGCGCTGGGCGCCGGACCGCACACGTTCGAGCTGACCGGCGACACCGTCCTCGGCAACGACGCCACGGCTCCGAACAATGACGGCTGCCAGCCGCACACCGTGGACCTGACCGGCAAGATCGCCGTGGTCGTGTTCTCGGGCGCGTGCGGCTCGGCCGTGACGGTCAACAACGCCAAGGCGGCCGGCGCCATCGGCGTGATCCTGGTCGACGGCGCGCTCGACGATCCGCGCGCCTTTGCCGGCAGCGCGGCGGCGAACATCCCCGGCCTCGCGGTCGGCCTCAGCACCGGGAACGCGCTGATCGCTGCGATCACCGCTGGCCAGACGACGGTGACGCTGCACAGCGCGCCGACGGGCCCGGAGCGCGACGGCGATCTCGACAACGGCATCGTCGCGCACGAGTGGGGTCACTACCTGCATCACCGCCTCGCGATCTGCGACTTCGGTCAGCAGTGCGGTGGCATGAGCGAAGGCTGGGGCGATTTCAACTCCCTGCTGATGATGCTGCGCGAAGGCGACAATCGTGATGGCGTCTACGCGATGGCGGGCTACGCGCTCGCCAATGGCACCCCGGACACCGCGTATTTCGGGATCCGCCGCTATCCGTACAGCCTCGACCGCACCAAGAACCCGCTGCGCCTGCGCCACATCGGCGACGACCAGCCGGTGCCGACCGACGTCCCCAACCGCGCGGGCGGCCCGAACAGCGAAGTGCACAACGCCGGTGAGATCTGGGCGAGCCTCCTGTGGGAGACGTTCAACGTCCTGATCGACGAGCACGGCGTGCCGGTCGCGCGTCGCCGGATGTCGGACTACGTCGTGGCGGGCCTCCTGCTCACGCCGCCCGAGGCCTCGTTCACCGAGGGGCGCGACGCGATCCTCGCCGCGGCGAGCGCGCTCGACACCGACGACATGCTGCTGATGGCGGCGGCGTTCGCCGGCCGTGGCGCCGGCACCTGCGCCGTGGCGCCGGGCAATGAAGTGTCCGACAACTCGGGCGTGATCGAGAGCGGCACGGTTGCGGCCCGCCTCCAGGTCAGCGCCGCGAACCTCGCCGAGGACGGCGCGTCGTGCGACCACGACGGCTACCTCGATCCGGGCGAGTCGGGCACGCTCCACCTGACCGTCGTCAACGCGGGCGTGCTGGCCGCGGGCAACGTCACCGTCACCGCGACGACGACGACCTCGGGCATCAAGCTCGGCCCGGCGATCCGCATCCCGGCCATCCAGCCGTTCACCAGCGTCGACCTCGCGATCCCGGTGACGCTGCAGCTCACCGCGCCGCGCAACACGAACCTGACGATCACGCTGGCCCTGAAGGGCGAGGAGACCTGCGATCGCAACGGCGTGTCGGTCTCGCTGACCCAGCTGATCGGCGTCGACGAGGTCGCCAACTCGTCGAAGATCGACACCGTCGAGACCGTGCTGACCCCGTGGACGCCGACCGGCGAAGCGGCCGACGCCCTCTGGGGTCGCATCGCGCTCAGCGCCGACAACCACACGTTCTTCGGCCAGAACGCCGGCTTCCCGTCGGACACCCAGCTGATCTCGCCCGCGCTCAACGCGAGCGCGACCGAGCCGTTCGTCGTGTCGTTCGTGCATGCGTATGACCTCGAGGGCGTCCCGGGCTCGCTGTTCGACGGCGGCGTGATCGAGGCCTCGACCGACGGCGTCACCTGGACCGACGTCTCGGAGCTCGGCGTCGACCCGGGCTACGACGGTCCGCTCGTCGCCGGCGGCGCGAACCCGATCAACGGGCGCCCGGCGTTCAGCGGCACGAGCGTCGACTTCCCGACGCTCAACCCGCTCGTGCTCGACTTCGGGACCCAGTTCGCCGGCCAGACCGTGCAGCTGCGCTTCCGCATCGGCGCCGACCTCAACACGGCGTTCACCGGCTGGCTGATCGACGACATCGCGGTCAGCGGCATCGACAACACGCCGTTCCCGACACTGATCTCCGAGCCCGACACCTGCGCGGCGAAGAAGACCCAGACCGCCACGGGCGTGTTCGCGACCCACGCGGCCCCGACCACCAGCCTGCGCGGCTTCGACACCGCCACCTGCGTCGCGGCTGATCAGGAGTAGTCACTCCTCCGTTCCGCGTCGACGGCCCGCTGGTCGCCCCGAGCTTTCGTGGGGCGCCCAGCCGGGCCGGTTGTATTTTCGGGGAGGCCTCGACGACGTCAAGAAACTTGACAAGCAGACGCACACCGGAAAGATCGGTGCATGGATGCTGCCGAACAGCTCGTGTCAGTCGGAACCGCGCCGCTGGGGTGGGCGGAGATCTGCGCGCGGTATCCCGATCAGTTCGTTTGCCTGGTCGACGTCGTGCCGGTCGAGCTTCGGAGCCCGGAGATCCTTACGGCCCGGATCGTCGGGCATGGCCCCACGCGTCGGGCCGCCTTCGATCCCATCCGCAACACCCGCTTCGGCGCCCCACGTTGATCCTCGATGACGAAGCTCTCAAGTTTCTTTCTTCGTAGGCGCGAGCTGATCATCGTCGAGGCGGAGATCACCGGGCCGCAAACAGGAGGCTCGTTTTCGACACAGGTGCCGAGGCGACGACGCTGACTCCCGAGGTGATCGAGGAGATCGGGTACAGCCCTCGCGATGGCCACAAGCTATCCAAGGTTCACAGCGCGATCGGGGAGGAAGAGGGCTATTGGCTGCACGTAGCCGAGTTCTTCGCTCTCGGTGTATCGACGCCGAACTTCGCGCTCCAGGTGTTCGACCTCGATCATGAGGGTGTCGACGGGCTGCTCGGAATGAACTTCCTCCGACACTTCAACTTCGAGGTCCGGCCTGCCGAGCGACGCATCCTCGTCGAGCTGATCCGAGGCGCTCTGGGGCGTCGAGGCCCCTGGCGCCCTCCGAGCCGCTACTGGCACGGCGCGGACCCCGAGTGGGACCTCGTCGCAGACGCGATCGAAGGCGGCCACGTCCTCCTCGGCGAAGCCTGGTTCTCGGTGAAGCCCGTCAGCTCGGCGGTGGTGACTCGCGAAGCGGAGCGGCTCGCCAGCCGCCCGGCGCCCGCGGCGATCGGGAGTCGCGAGGCCGTGCGGGCGCTGTTCGTTCCGGCCGTGGTCGCTCGGCACCGAAGCTCGTCGCGTCGGTGCACATCGTCACGATCGCAGATCTCCACGGCGGCGCTTCTACACGTCGTTGATCGGGTTCGCCTTCAGGCTCGCCACCCAGGCTGGTGGCCGGGGCGTCGGGTGGTAGTCGTCGTCGAGCCGGTGCTTGCCGCGCTCGTCGACATACCAGCACTGCAGCTCACGGAGCCACAGCTCGTGCAGGTGCGCCTCGGCGTCGCCGCGATCCATGAAGACGTAGGCGACGTGATCGATGCGGTCGTTGGCCGGCTTCGTGAGGCGATGCTGCAGACGACGTGCACATTGGCAAATCATCTGGCCCTGACTGACCTGGTTGCCCGGACCGACGACGATCTCGAGGGTTCGAGTCGCCGATTCGTAGAGCCCGCTGACCTCAGCTGCCCCCGTGAGGAGGTTTTCATAGTGCCACGCGATGTATCCGCCGGACGGAGAGATTCCCATCCGCTCGTGCCCGGACTTCGCCTGCTCGTAAGCCTCCGCCGGGTCGGTGATCGCCAGATCGTGAAACTGGATGAAGGTGGTGTCATCGGGGCGGCGGATCACCCGCCAGGGGCCAAAGTCGAGCCAGCGCCGCGAAACGAGCCGGTCGTGACCCGCGCCGCGAAACGCGCAGCCCCAGCCGAGGCGCACGTGGAGTCGGCCAAAGTCCCAATCGGGATAGCTGGCGGCAAGCCATTGATCGAAATAGATCGAGCCGAGCGTGCAAAGCTCGAATGGCAGTGGCTCCAGGAGCGCGACTGCCTGACGGAGGTCTGCAAAAGCGCCAGGGCACGTAAAGGTAGTGATTTCGCTGCTGGGGCTGATCGACAAGCTCTGCAGGGCGTTCCACTCGGCGTCTTTCCATAACGCCAAGGAACGTTTCGGAGTGCTCAGGAGCCGTGCTCGCCAGTCGGGTAGCTCTCTCTCGTCAACCTCGTCGTTCCCGACCCAAACAGTGGTCGGTGGAATTTCAGGAATGCATGACCATCGGCACATGATCTCGAAGCATGAACGAAACCTCGGGCCGGCGACGCTTGCGATCAAAGTGTGGCTCATTGCATTGCCTTGAATTGTTTGAGAAGTGCGAACGCCTCTGTGGGGTTGGTCGCGATGTGTTTTGTACCCTGGCGGTCAAACGCTTCCACGGTGACCCTCCCCCTCAATTCCGAGACGGCCATCTGGTCCGCAAAGAACTTCAAATTCGCAATTGCGCCTTGTGGCTTGGTGAAGACATAGCGCAGCTTGTCGAACGCGCGCGTGCCACCTTGCTCTGGCTTGGTGAGCTCGTCAACGTACGCATGGAACTGCTCCTGGTCGATCTTGCCCTCGATGTCCTTCACCTCGCGGGCTTCGCGGTCCACCACCATGTCCGCTACCCGCGTCTCGACCTGCCCGGCGTTCTCACCGTCGGTGCGGGTGACCTGATACTTCACGTTCGCCGTGGCCGTGGGGGCGTTGCGCTCGCGGTACCAGACCTCGGCCAGGGCGCCGCGGTCGGCGTTACCGAGGCCATCGAGCATCGTCCTCATGTTTCGATAGCTGGCGGTGGCGTCGAGGCGTGAATCCAGGAGCTTCGCCATCACGCGGTCGCGGAAGTGGTCCTTGACCTCGTGGCGTAGCCAGTCAATGGTCACCTCCTGACCCGCCTGATTCTTGCGCCCGCGCAGGGTCGTGACTGCGGCGTCGATCACCACCCGGCTTGCGATGCCATGGGCCTCGAGCATCTCCGCGTACGGGCCGAATCCTTCGGTCTCGCGCAGGCGCGCGACCACCTCCTGCTTCGATTGCTCGACCGGGACGACCTCCTTGGGAACGGGGGCGCCGGCGTCCTCGAGCCCCTTGAACTCGCCGTTCAGGGTCCGCGCTTTGTAGGCGGGCGCGTCCGCGGGCGCCGACGGCTTGCGGGCCAGCTCGAACTGCGTGGCGTCATGCTGCGCGCGCCGGTAGTAGTAGTGGTCCGGGTTGGCCTGCGCGCCGGGGCCGCTTCCGCCGGCCTCGCCCGGCAACTTGTAGCCACGCGCTTGCGCTTGCCGCGTGACCACGCCGATGTCCGGCGCGCCAATCGCGACGGCTTCGTCGCGTAGATGCCCGGTGTCGGCCATGCTCTGTAGCGTTTCTTCGTGAAACGCATACTGGCCCTGCAGGAACGCGACCTCGTCGTCCAGCGTCGCACGGTCGATCAGGCCATCGCGATAGTGCGTCTTGCGCGATGCAATCAGCTCTTTGAGCTTGGTCAGCTCGGTCTCGGTGATGTAGCCACGCGTGCCGGGGCGAAACTGGCTGGACGCTGTCTTGCCGTCCTTGGCCGTCCCCCGACCTTGGAACAGCCGCTCGGCCAGCAGCCGCAGCTTGCCCAGGACGCCGTTGTAGCGACGCAGGCTTTGCACCGTCGAGGCGTGGAGCATCACGTCGGACGTCAGCGCGGCGGGCCCGACGTGGATGACGACGCCGGTGATGTCGTAGCCCAGCAGGCCCCTGGACTGGGTGGCTCGCACTTCGACGCCGTTGTGCAGGGTCTCGTCGAGCACGACCCTGGCGCCAAGTGTTGCGCTCAGCGTCGCGACCTGGTCGGCGCGAACGTGTGCGCGGGCGTCGATGCGTGGCACTGCCACGTGCACCGGCGGATCGAGCTCGCTACCGTCTGGCAGGCGCAGCGGCGGAGACTCGCGATACGGCTCCTGGCTCGGACGTCCACGCACCGGTTCCCGCTTGGGCTTGAACGGCTCCCATCGGCCCTCGTGCTGGTCACGCTCGCCGACACCGACGACGCCCTCGCCGTCGATCCACGCTTTCCTCGTTGGCGCTAACACTTCGACGTTGAGCTTGTTCGCAAGATCTTGCGCCACCGCGTGCGGGTTTTGCCCGGATTCGCACGCGATCAGTCGAATGCGCATGCCGGTCAGGCCGTGCTTCTCGAGGTAGGTCGCCAGCGCGCGATGGTCGAGCTCGATGACCTCGTGCTCTCGCACGACCTCGAACCTGCGAGCATCCGCATGCACGACGACATCGATGTAACCCGGCAACGGCTGGACCCGCTGCGCCGCCGCGCGGAGCCACGCGTCGTCGCCGGCCAGTACGATCGGCGCCGATGAAGGGCCGCGTTGTTTGCCGGGTAGATGCTCGGGGGTGTGTGGCGATTCCGGCCCATCGTGGCCGCCCTGGACTGTACCGTCGCCGCGCCGCTTCCCGAGTTCGACCGTCTTGGGGCGCGTCGCGCCGGCGCGCTCGCGGACCTCGATCGGCTCGCCGTTCAGCTTGATGCGCCAGATGCGCGCGCCCTGGCCGGCGTCGTGCGGCGGCGGGGTCGCTTCAACGCCGAGCTTGGCGGCGCGCGCACTCGCGATGGCGGCGGCGATCTGGTCGGCGTCGCCGACCCACAGGCGGCTGCCGGCGACTTCCTGGGTCAGCCCCGCGAGCCGGAACGGGAGATGGTCGAACGCGGCGCCCTCGATGTCGGCGCGCTGCGCCTCGGCGCTGTCGAGCCTGGCGGCAACCTTCGCCTGGTCGAGCCCGAGCGCTTGCATCGCGTCCGGATCGGCCGCGATCTTGCGCCAGAATTCGATCTCGTCGTGGATGGTCTGCTGGTGGTCCACGAGGAGCTGCATCGCGGCGGCGGGATCATCGTCGGCCTTGGCGCGGACCTGCTGGGCGTGGCGTTGCTGGAGCCGCATCCGACCGAGCAGATCGCCCGCGCGGCGGCCCGCGGAGCTCATGCGAGCAATGGCGTCCTCGAGTCGCCGATTGATGACGTGGGCGAGCGCGAGGGTCGCGCCCTGGATCGCCCAGCTCGCCATGGTCTGCTCGTCGGGCGCCTCGCCCTTCGCGAGCGTCATGAGCCGGTGCGTGACGTAGCCGGTGGCCGCGGCGGTGACCAGGTTCGCCGAGACCACGGTGGTCTTGGCGAGCGCGAGCTTCCAGCGCGCTCCTTGCTTGGCCCACAGCGCGTACGCCTCCTCGTCGAGCCCGCCCCAGGTGCGGATCACTGCATGGAGCGGGTGAAGCGCGGCGCGGATGGCGGCGTTGCTGAGCAGGTTCTCGACAAACGACGATCCGAGGTGGCCGCCGTCGAGCGCGGTCTGCGCCGACGCGTTCACGCCGGCATCGACGGCGACGTTGGTGATGCCACCCACGACGCGCGCGGCGCGCAGCGCACTCGTGGCCCTACCGATCGTCGTCACGGCGCGCCCTGCGCCCACGAAGCCCGCGGCGAAGTCCCCCGCGACGGTGGCGATGCCGCCCGACGCCACGCCGACCGCGAGCATCACCGCCACGTTGGCGACGAGCTTGCGGATCTGCGCGTCGTGGAGCTCTTTCTCGGCGCGCGCGAACAGGGCGCCGTCGAGTCCGTGGTTCTGGGCAATGCGGGAGAACTGCTGCTGCGCGAGCGCGAGCGTCGCCTTGCGGGTATCGCGCAGCTCGAACTGGCGGCCGTACTCGCGATTGGCGGGAGTCGTCGGCATCGCGTCCCACTTCGCGTTGATCGCGGCGGGCGAGCTGTGATCGAGCGTGGTCTCGACGTCGCCGAGCGCGAAGCTGGCCGTGTCGAGGTGGGCCGAGGTCAGGATCAACCGCGCGCCGCCGGACAGGTTGGCGATCGCCGCGAGCACGCCTTGGTCGGCAGCGTCGAGCGCACCGCTCAACGCGCGGAGCCCGGCGCGCAGGTTGGCCACGTGAGCCCGAAGGCCGAGCGTTGCGGCGTCGAGGCCCGCAGTCTCGAGCAGCACCGGATCCGGTGCGCCGGTGGCCATGACCTGGCTCTCGAGCGCGGCGGCCTCGCCGGCGAGCTGCGTGTGGTCGGCGGTCAGCTCACGCGCCCGCGTCGTGGCGCCTGCGTCGCCCTTGCTGCCTTGTTGCAGTCGGCCCACCTCGCGCCCTGCGTCGCCGGCGGCGCGTGTCACGAGGTTCACCGGAAGCATTGCGTGCGAGGCCTTCGCCTCGGCGAGCGTCGCGCGCGCGGTCTCGCCGAGCTGCGCCGTGCCCGCGGCCGAAGCGTAGCCGTGCAGCACTTGCACTGCGGGATGCGAACGGTCCGTGAGCGGAATCTGCGCCGGGCTCACGCCAGCCTCGGTGAGGAGGGCCATCGTCTGGAGCATTCCGGCCAAGGCCTCGCCCACGATGGCGCGCTGGCCCGTGAGCACGGGGCTCCACGCGGCGAGGTCCGCCGGAGGAGCGTCCGCGAGCGTGGCGCGCTTCCGCGCGACGAAGGCTCGGCCACCGTCGAGCAGGTGGGCCAGGGTCCACGGCGCGAGCAGCGCCCGAAGCTCGTCGAGGATCACGCCGGTCGCGTCGAGCGCGTCGACGAGCTGCGCCCGATCGGGCGCGACCGGCGCGGGATGCGCTGCGTCGATCGCGTCCGGGGCGCCGGCCGTCGCGCCCTGTGTGAGCGCCACGGCGTCGCCGAGCTTGCTCGCGGCGAGCTGTTCGGCCGGTGAGCGCTCGACGCGCTCGAGCTCCACGCTGCCGGTGCGCTCGCGCGGCCGCGCACCGGGAAGCTGACGCGCCCACGCCTTCGGGATCGCGACGAGCCCGCTGATCCGCGTGAGCCCGTAGGCGTAGTCCGTCCGGTTCCACAGGGTGAGCGCGATCTCCTCGGTCGTTGCGTCCGCGGGCTCCTCGACGCGGATCCAGTTCCACAGCGCCGGATCTTCGAGCCAGTGGTACGAGGTGACCAGGCGAAGGCCGTCGGTCTGCACGTCGTGGCCAACGGACGCGGCCGACGGCGCGCGGCCCTGCCGGCGGACGACGACGTCCTTGGCGCACAGCGCGACTGCGACGACGCGATCCATCGGGTGGCTCGCGACCAGCTCGCTCGCGGTCTGGGTGCCGTGCGTGGCGGCGTAGCGCGCGGCCATCCGCGGCAGTGACGCGCGCACGCTCCGCTCGGTCGCGCTCGCCAGCGCGAAGCCGGCCGCGGGGGTCCATCCCATCGCGCCGGTCGACGACGTCGGATCGGCATCCATCCCGCGCTGCGCGTCGATCAGGTGCCACGGATCGCTCGGGTAGAGCAGCTCGGGCAGCTCGCTCGACTCCGGGCCGGTGAGCGCGAAGCCGAGCTCGTCGACGAAGCGCGTCGCGTCCTGCGCCCACGCAAGCTGGGGCGATCCGGTGCCGAGGTTTGCGGCGAGCATGCGCGCACGTACCGTCGCAAGAAACGCGGCCTGGTGCAGCCGGTAGTACTGCATCGCCTGGCCGCGCTGCGTGAGCTGCGGTTTGGCGGCTGTCGTCGCGACGCGAGCATCCTCGTGGAGCGCGCTCGGTGCTGGCGTGATGCCCGGGACTGCCGTGGCGCTCGCGACAGGCGCGGTCGGCTCTGGTACGCGCGCAGCCGGCTCTGGTGCGCGCGCGCCCTGGGCCGCGGGTCTGGCCTCGGCTGCCGGCTTGCTCTCGGCAGCGGGCATCGCCGGACCGACGCCCGCATCGATCCGGCCCACGCGCAATGCTTCGCGCCGCGGCGCACCCTTCAAGAAGTCGAGCAGTCGCTGTTGGCGATCAGCTCCGAGGTTCGACGCCGTGACGAACGCGGACGCGAGCGCGTCGCCGGGCAACTGCTTGGTGATCCGGGTGGCGAGCGTCCGGCAATCCGCCGGCGTCAGCCGGGCGAGCAGCCCGCGGATCGCCTCCTCCTTCTGCTGAAAGCCGGTGCGTGCCACACCCTCGGGCCGGCGACGAATTGCCGTCAGCAGATCGGCTTCCAGCGCCACCTCGACGTATCCCTTCGGCGGATCATCGAGGCTCGTGAGCGACGAGGTGACCACGCCCAGCCGGTGCTCGAGCCCTTCCAGCTGCGCGCCGCTTGCCGGCGCCGCGCCCTTGTCGAGCGCGCGCGCCTTCTCGACCGCCTGCGTCGCTGTCTTGACCGCGCCGCCCAGCTTGTCGCGCGCGATTCTCCACGCGCCGAGATCGTTGGCCCCGTGCGCATCGACAACCTCGACGCGCTGCTGCTCGGCGGCGTCGACCTCGCGCGCCGCGAACGTCACCGCCTGCCGTGCGCGATCCTCGGGCGCGAGCGGCTCGGGCCGAGCCCTCGGCGCCGCGGCGGGCGCCGCGTGGCTATAGGACCGTGCCGGGCCTCGGCTCTCGAAGCCACTCATCAGGCGACCACGCCCTGGCTCCCGGGAGTCCGTCGCCACGATCGTGGAGTTGTTCGTTGCCCGAGCATCTTACATGGCCAAAGGAACGCTGGTCGCGTGTGCGAGCCCTCGCCGCGACGTGTTCACGACGAGGCGCGCGGCTCTGCGCTGTCCATTCTCATATCTGATCTACGGGCATGCCGCTCGGACGTCACCCTCGGTCGGGGGCGTTCGGTTCGAATTGCAGGGTCGGGTCGTATTTTCTCTCGACCCTTCTCCCGGCGGCCATTCGGCGCGGCCGATCGAATACGGCCCAGGGAGCGGCGGCCCAGAGTGTACGTACGCACGGCCTTGGAGATCGTGGACATCGCACGCGTTGCATGGCCTCGCTACGGTCTCTTCTTCGAGGGCGTGCGCGTGGTGACGCGGCGGGTGGAAGCGTTGCTGGCGCCGATCTTCCTGGACGTCGCGCCCATTTCTAGACGCTTGGTATCGAGCACGACGCGGTCGAAGTCCGACACGTACTCGGCGTCCTGGCGCTTGCGATAGACCTCGTATTCGCTCTCGGCCTTGAGCTTGGCCTCGAGGGCGGTCACCTTGCCCTTGTCAGGCAGGACGGGGTAGCTCGACAGCTCGAGG
>Ga0307513_10004102_pt1 | contig 19518 bp, 16 predicted proteins | sample 15_EM_MG_FD_202174 | JGI IMG/M metagenome (GOLD analysis project Ga0307513, IMG submission 202174) | Populus trichocarpa ectomycorrhiza microbial communities from riparian zone in the Pacific Northwest, United States - 15_EM | ecosystem: Host-associated > Plants > Roots > Unclassified | place...
ATAATATCCACGACGTCGTTGATTTTGGCAGAGCATGCGATATATCCCCGGAGAGGATTTGTCGGGAATTGATACGATATAGCCGACTGAGCCTGCCTCCCGAGCGCCGACTGCCGGAAAATCCGGCCATACTTCGAGCTTTGCCGGTGGAACTACTGACGCAACTGGAGATCCCGGTTCTTGCGTTCCAGGAGTCAGGTGTTTACCACATACACAGGGCCCGATGCACGGGTGCTCGACTCTTCCGTAACCAGACCAGTCGGAACGATTGCGTTTGGATACAGGCTGGTGGGGAGAATATCTATGGTGCGCTCAGGCGTCGTCTTCCGGCAAGGCTCATAGCTCTGTTCAAAATCCGGTCGGGCTATATGCAGCAGGATACGGTCTATCGCCTCGCCGGGGTTCAATTCATGAGCCTGGTAGACTCCGGACGACCGTCGGATGTACACGGTCTGGTAACCGTTCAGCTCAGAGACGTTACCCCAGAGCTCACAATTGTTGATATCGGGAGGATCATAGGCCTGGCGCATCTGATACCGGAGACAGAGCAGCGCTGGCTTGTCAACAGTTGGATCGATTTACGCACGTTTAACGAGATCCATTAGGATAACAGACGGGGCCTGTATAATAAAATAAACTCGGGGAGCGACGTAGCCTAGATGAGGGCTACATCGCTCCCTGACCGAGATGTAGCGTCACGATCACGACTAGACGATAAACGTGTATAATAAACAAGTATATAGTAGATATATAGACATAGAGGAATAGAAACATCTAGAAACAAACAAATTATGCACAATAGTAGTAGTAGTAGGAGGCACACCGGCAGGAATGACTAGGGTGATATCGGCGGCAAGTTGTTTTGAGCACGCCCGGAAGCAGAAGGAAAAGGGGGTACCTTGGGGAGGCGTCCGGATGCTGCGGAGATGCGAGGCAGGAAAAGAGACGTCAGGACGTGAGATAAGGGGGGGGAGAAGTTCAGGAGATGTAGGGTGGCGGCGGCATGTGGGTAAGGTCCGACGTCACATCAGGACGCAATCGGCGTTGGGAATGGAGTCCGGACGTGGGGGACGCAGAGGACGGAAAAACGACGTCGGATGCATCTGGACGCTGTGCCCACACCTCAGACGCAGGATTAATTTTTGCCGATGCTCTGGCTTTCAGCTCCAAGATCTCACGATCTTGGGCCTGTTGAATTTTCCGATGCTTTTGCACCTCTTGCCTAATGCGAGTGAGACTTATCGCATATTGAGCAAGTTCCCGTTGGTTCTGCTCCTTCAATGGAACGATTTCTTGGTCCAGCAGTTGGTCCCGGTGTATCTATTGCACACCTGTCCCATTTACTGTCTTGTGGAGCTGGTCTGTCGCAGCCTCTTGTCTTGACTGTCTATTATTAGTTGCTCCCTGTCGTTCGGTGACATGGAAGATGAACCTCCCCTGGACCTTCTCGGATTCTTCATCCAGAATGCTGATTTGATTCTCTATTTGGTCAAGTTCCAAGCCTACAATCGGAGCTCCAGATTTCAACTGGTTCTTGACTTTAAGCGGCTCCGGTATCATTCGTATTAGTTGGGCTGGTAAGGAATTACAGGCGAGGGGCTGGGCATCTAAGTATTCCTTGACCTATTGGTCGAAGTGTCTGAATACCTTGTATAGTCGTTCTATCCTCCGCCAGATCATTGGACCGGGAGTGGGTTAAGGGGTTCTTGCCCCTCCTCCTCTAAGTTATTGCCTTGCCAGGAATCCCAATGGAAGGCCAGGGGAGAGGGGCACTTGGTCGGCCCATTGTAACCAGACTAACATCGTGTGGGTTGATTCCACACCGAGGTCCGTGGCCTGGGCCAACTCCATCCCCTTCCTCTTGCAGCTATTCCATTGCCTCTGGCCCCTGGGGGTTAGAAGTGATAGCTTTAGACTTCTTACCATTAGGAACCTTATCGTTTGTCTTCTCTCCACACTAATGCTACCTTGAACCTGGGTTCAAGACTTGCAATACTGTGGTATTTGGTATACCAAACCGGCTCTAAATCCTCCAAACGGGTTTCGTCGCTGAAGCCTTCATCTGGCTAGTATTTGTAGAGGGCGGCGATGTCTCAACTGGTAATTATCTTTTCTAGAGTTATCCAGAACTAGTCGGATTGGTAATAGGGATTTCCGTTCCTCGTTTGGGTATGACGGAAAGTAGTGCGCTTTCGCTTATGGAGAAGGTTTGTAGCGGTTTAGGTTCCAAGAGGGTCTCAGGTTTGGGAGTATGAGTCTTTCAGCCTAACATCCATCTCGGTAACAATGAGAAATATCAATATACTATTAGATAGTAGCTTCTGCATGAGCAATTCTGACAGCTAGAACATTACTCATTGTTGTATCTGAGAACTCTTTAACAAGATACGCATAATGTAAGCCAGATATAATGCAGTACTTCTTGTAGATCATGGAAGTATTGGTAACGATATCACACAAAACTTATTATATTGATATGATCTCTGCTCCGTGCTTGTTGTGTCTAATACCAGTGAAGATGCTTCCATATTTATATTCCGCATCCAAGTAATCGCGCTATACATTCTAACACTATACTAACTAAGCATCTCGTAAACTATTGTGCGAACAGCTCCTGGCTGCGAACACCGGTAGACCCTGAAAAGTCTCGACGACACCAATTTACTCCCATGGTCAACTTATTGGTCAGGGCTTCATTTCTCCTGATGGTGTGGAGACCACGTCATGTGTCATCTCATCCATTTATCAATTGACAACAGTGGTTACGAATAATCTTGCCCGTGTGTTTCTCGCAGGTATTCTAAGTCGCTAGACAGAATATGACCAGTCTTCTTTTTGTGGGTTCTGTAGAGAATTTGGCAACCGACCGCATGGCGTATTCTTTTCTTTAGGTATTACATGACTGGTCCTCAGGATAGCACGTATGGGTTTTTTCCCTCAGAGTCCATCTTTGACCAACAGGTCCTTTGTGAATTCACCTGATCCAGTTACTGGCCATAGTCAGCTCCTTCATACACTACCCGTCTTTGTAGGTAAGAGGGGCGTAACTTGGATACAAAACGTCCCGTTACCTTCAACTGACACTTCCGACTGTCTGTCTTCCAGTATCTCTAACATTAGGTACCTCCCTCCAATTCACGTGCCTCTATCTGCATAAGGTGCCTGAAGTCCTCCCCACATATATTCTGCGAACCGGACCCTGTCGGACACATGGTCGCGACGTATACGGTGTTATAAGATGTGTTGCAATAATCTTTGTCTGTGGTGTTGGGACGCAGTTACCCAGCCGTCGGGTGGCGAAGAGCCTTTCCCACGCCGGGGCAAGAGAAGGGTGCTATTCCTTTTCTTCGAAGTTCGTTCGTGTCAAGTTAGAATAGGTTTGCCTCGTAAATCCTTACTAGTACTCAGTACACCTAACAGAATACTCCTGTTAGGCGCACAGACTTCCCGTAAGCATTTAGGTGGCAGAGTGACCCTCCCTTTTCACGCTCATGAACTTTGAAGAATTAATATAACACCCCCCCCCCCCCCTCTAGCCCAACTTGGGAACTGGGTATCATCACTGGCCGCCTGGGTAGTTGCGTCCCAACACCAACGACCACTGTCATTGGAACAGATCTTATTACACTGTATACGTCGCAGCCACACGTCCAACCGGATCCTATCCGCAGGGCATATGAGGGGCGACCTCAGGGCACCTTATTCAAGTGGAAGCAGGTGAATTGGGCAGTGGCGCATAAGGTTACAGACACTTGAAGACATGGTGTCTCAAGAGTTGGTCGAAGATAACGGGACGTTTTGCACCAAGTTTGGCCCCTCTTACCTACAAAGATGCCTAGGGTATGAAGGAGGTGACTATGCCCAGTAAGTGGATCAGGTGAATCCATAAAGGACATGTTGGTAAAAGATAGTGTCTGAGGGAAAAAGCCCATAGGTGCCATCTCGAAGACAAGTTATGAAATGCTGGAACACAAGAATACAACATGCCGTCGCATGCCAAATTCTGTATGGAACTAACTAAACAAGACTGGCCACCATCTGTCTAGTGTGTTAGACTACCTCTGAGAAGCACCGGGGCAACATAATTGGTAACCACAGCGGTTAACAGATAAACGGATAAGCTGACATCTGACGTGGTCTCCACACCGTCAGGAACAACAGAAGCGCATACCCATAAGTTGAAAATGGGAATAAAAACGTGTAGTAAAGAGTTTTCAGGGTCTACGAGTTCTCACACTTAGGTGAAGTTCGCAGAATTGTGAGCAAGATACTTAAGTAGTATAGAGTTTGCATGAATACCGCGATTGCTCATAAGCGGAATATAAATATTGAAGCCTTTTCGCTCCTATTTAGACTCAACAAGCACGGAGGAGTGATCTTATTAATATAATAAATTTCCTACATTATCGTTACCAATACTTCCACTATCTATGAACGATTATTCCACTATATCTAGCCTACATTACTGATGTCTTCTTAGCGAGTCCTCCGATATAAACGATTCAGCTCTTAGCTATCCGAATTCCTCACGCTGAAGCTACCACCTAACAGTATATTCATACTTCTCATCATTACCGAGACGAATGTTTGGCTGAGGCACTTATACTTCCAAACCCAAAACACCTTTCCAACCAAGATCATTTGAATACTATCTCAATGAACCAACTTATACCTCCTGGCATCATACCAGAGAATGGGACAGACGAGCCCTACCACAAAGCCTAAGCTTTCTGGACAGATCCCAAACACATCATTACCCGTGAAGACCTAGCCGCCCTATACCGATATTGGGACACAGAAAACCCACAGTACTAGACCTTTTCCAAGGAAATACACGAGATCTAATAGGTAGGGTACTATAATGACAGAAGACACTCTTACCAAGCTGGGAAACACAAGAACTGTGGGGAGGAAACCAAATCTAAGTGTCCTAAAAATATGAAGTCTAAAAAATGGCTTCTAGCCCCACAGTGCCTGAGGCAATGGAATGGCAACAGGAGGAAGGGGACGAGTTGTCCCTGTCAAGTGCCCGGAATGTGGAATCAAGCCACATCCAGCTGTTTAGGTCACATTCGGCCAACCAAGCACGACGATCCCCTGGTCTCCCATCGGGCCTCTTAGCTAAGCACTGATCCAATTGAAGGGAAGCCTCAAAAGGCCCCAAAATGACACATGATACCAACCTGAAAACTCGGATCGAACGATTAGAACAAAGCTTAGGACGATTCGATCCACAGCTTAGAGATTGTCAAGATACAGGGCATCTCTCTTTCAGTTCCAAACCCAGCAACGTACTATTGATGGCCCAGGAACTGCTAAAAGTCAAAACACGGTTGAAACCCGGGCCCAGATTGTTGGCCATAAGCTTCACTGAATAGACAATCAAGTGTGAATCTTAGACCTAGAATCCCAGAAAGTCCAGGAGAGTTTCGCCTCCAAGTCACTGAGTGCCTAGGAGAAACCGATGATAGCCAAACCAGGCACGAGGTTGTCACATCCCAGCTCCACAAGTAAGTGCAAGGGACCAATGGGCAGTCCATGCACCAGGACCTACAGTTGGATCCAGAGATCGTTCTGTTTAACGAGCAGCAAAAACGGGAACTCGATAATCATGAGATAAGCATTAATCTCATGAAACCAGAGCTACAACAGGACCAGGAGGCACAACATGCCTGAGATGGGGACATCTCAGAGCTCAAAGCCATGGTGGAAACATTGTTGGAACAGGTAGAGGGGATGGGAAAGGCGTCAGATCCGACGCAAGAAGCCTCATAGGCAGGTGGCTGAAACCCACCATGACCACTAAGAAGGGGGGCAGCTGGGGCACCTAGAGCAGGAGATCTAGATGATGAAGCTGAAGGATCTAGAAGGTACCACCCGAAAACAGAAAAGGAAGACGGGGTAAGAGACCCGCACCTCAGCCAGAAGCCAACAATGACCAAGGGGACGACAAACAGTTCGCACTCCTGTCACAAATTATTGCCAATGCCATGGGACGACGAACAAGAGTCGTGGCGGCACCCCCTGCCCTGTTCAAAAATGAAAAACAGCAAGATATCCGCATGTGGTTGTTAACATGCATGGATTCTTTCGGCCACAACAGTTGGTAGTGGGAAGACAAGGTGCAATGAATCCGATACTCCTAAGCCGAATGGAGGGGAAGGAGGTTGCGCCTTTTGCACTAACATACCTGCGAGAAATGACCGCAGAATTAGGTTAAACCAATGAAGTGGAACATGAGTTGTGGCATGTTTTTGCATAACAAGCGCTGCAACAGTTCAGCCCTACCCAAGAACCGGAAAAAGCCCTACAAGTAATAGGCTTCGTCAAACATCATGGTGATATCGCTAAGTTCTTGCCAGAAATGGAGAATCTAAACATCCGTGCAAGAGTCACCGGGATCGCCTGGCGAATGATGATTGCGGCCCAAATTCCAGAGGATGCACTATGAGGATACTTACTGAGAGAGTATGTCAATGATGGGGAATGGGGGGAGGAGTCATGACCGTTACCCGAGTGGAAGAAGGCATCAAGGAACGAAAAGGTCTTCAGGGAGGGGGTCCCTCAAGTGTGACACGGGGCGAAAAAAGGAAATTTGAGGATTCAAAGCCAATGGCGACCGCAAAGCGAGTAAAAAAGCCATACTCAGCTAAAGAAAAGGCGGATTATAAAGCCAAAAAGGCTGGGGAAAGGAAAGTGAAACAGGAAGGCTCAGTGGTACCGAACAGGGAGGATAAGCATAGGTGTGGGCTGAAGCCCAGGAGAGCGTCGATCAAAAGGTTGCCGACAAACAAAAAAAAGGCAATGAATGCACACTGTGCAGAATGAACAATCATACTTGGAAATGCTGTCGAAAGCCGGTACAAGTATCGGCTGTATATTGAGAGCAAGCAAAGTCCAAACGACAGGCCTCATTCGCACTGAAGCCACGCCCCCAGGTAGCAACTGTGGCCGTAGATAGCTAGGTAGAAAGCTCAAGATGAGCGGTGGAAAGGCCCACAGTTTGGGCTTTTGAGGAGGACAAGATTTTGTAAAATGTCACCCAGATACCAACAACGACGGTGATTGGGTAGTGAGGTTGCTGCCGCCTTGATTCCAAAAACCTGCAGCGTACCTGGTGAAGAAGCCCCACCAGAAGCCTTAAACAACAAAAAAGGGTTTCTGTTACCATTTTGATCAAATAAAATGGGTAGTCCATGCTCACCACAGGAAGCTTAAAAAGTCATAAGAGAAGAAGGCCGTTGACGGGACTTCATAGAAAGAGAAGACAAACATACGTGAAAACAAGGTTTGAGTTGCAGTACACGCGAAGGGGGGTCAAAATCCAGGGTAACCTGACTATCCTCCCAGGTAAAACAGCCAGGTAAATAGAAGCCAGGCGCGCCTCAATGCTGCACAAGGTTTATGTTTGAACAAATAGTGTCGGAGGTGGTTCCCCCGGGGGAGTTAGACCAACCCGAAGGCACAGGTACCGGGGATTCGGCACAGGGGACAGCCTTATACGAGAGATAAGTCCACAATAAAGGGAGGGGCACCCTAGTTGGAAACATTCAAGAGGTATGCTAGTCAACCATCACTCCTGTAATATGGGAACTCCTCGGCAGGAGGTAAAGACCGCTAGTAGTGGGCAGCCCGTTATTCAAAAATTAGACACTTATTGTAAAAGTCTGTCTGCGTAGACTTCAGGAGCCGCAACTGTGCTGGCACAGTAACAGACCCCCATGTTACATGAAGCCACAACGATGAACCGATTTCCTCCAGCTCCGAGCAAAAGCTCAAGACGCATTAAAAAACCTAAGCATTATGCCTGCCCTGAGGGGAAAGCATTTATTCAAACCAAAGGACAAAGAAACCCACTAAATTTCCTTTTAGATCCGGGTTCAACCATTTTGCTCATGAACTAGGAGACCACACGACAGCTAGAAATCCCGACCGAAGCACGGGACTCACTGTTAAGAATCAGAACCTTTGATGGCGAGACCGCGCCTACTGGACGAACCTTCTACACACATTCTATTCTGCTAGAAATTGGTACCAACGGTCACCTAAGCATCGTATCCTGCGTAATTGCGAATGCAGGGAAATATGATTTAATCATACCATTCAGGTGATGGCATTACCAACACCCCCTTAAAAATATCGTGGACCCAAGACAATTGGTCTTTGAAAAAGCAAAGTGCTATGCCCATATAGAAGTCAAAGCAGTGGCAGATTTGTTCGAGTGGGATGAAACTATAGCTTACGATGAGGAATCACAGTATGCAGGAAGAATAGGACAGGAAGATGAAAGGGGAGTACAGTTGAAAACCCTGCCAAAACCATACTGGCAGTATAAAGAGCTTTTTGAAGAGAAAAAAGCGGAGATATTGGCACCTCAAATCACCTTGGACCACTCCATCAATCTTAAAGAAGGGACAGAGCCCCAGATGGGCCCAATCTACGCTATGTCGGCACACTAGGCAAACAAGCTGGACAAATATATTAAGCAAATCCTGGCACAAGGCAACATAGTAGATAGCGAGTCCTCAGATAGAGCCCGAATCGTCTTCGTCCCAAAACCCGATGGAAGTCGACCACTATGCGTAGACTATTGGAACCTCAACAGGCTGACGATCCTGAATAGGTACCCACTACCCCTTATGGACGAACTCAGAGACCGGGTTGCCGGAGCAATGGTGTTTACAAAACTTGACATCAAAGACCGATCTCATCTTATTCGAATGAGAAAGGGAGATGAACCTAAAAGGGCTTTTCACACGAGATACGGACAGTACGAATACAAGATCATGCCTTTCGGGCTGGTAAACATTCCTGAAACCTTCCCAACAATGATGAACAAAATCCTAACAGAATTCTTGGACCATGGAGTAGTCGTCTACCTAGATGACATCCTGGTATACTCCGAAAATATAGAGGAACATATTAAATTAGTCCAACAAGTCCTCAACCGACTCGAACACCATGATCAACCGGTCTTATTAAAGAATTCGGTGTTTCACCAAGAAGAAGTGAAATTCCTAGCATACATTGTCAGGACAAGCGGAGTCAGCATGAGTGATAGGAAAGTAAAAAGTCTTGAGAATTGGGCTCACCCCAGATCTGTCAAAGAAGTCCAAATCATCATCAGATTCGCAAACCTTTATCCACAATTTCGCAAAGATTTCTCAAAGGTTTGTAAACCAATTACCGAAACACTGAAAGGGAACCCAAAAAACTTTCACTGGGGAAGAGAACAGGCGGAGGTATTTGAGCAGTTGAACAGGAGGTTTACAATGGCACCAATTGTATTTTACTTCTACCCAGGAAGAAAGACGGTGGTCGAGACTGAGGCTAGCGATTTCGTGCTTGGATGCGTATTGTCTCAATATCGAGGAAGGCGACTTCACGCGGTGGCCTTTCATTCTCAAAAATTGAACAGCGCTGAAGAAATTATGAGATGCATGACAAAGAAGTACTCGCAATGATGTAAGCGTTAAGGGAATGGGAACGATACCTTACAGGCGAAGAAGATCCAGTAACTGTATACACCGATCACGAAAACCTACAATCTTTTTTGACCAAAAGAATCTGGAACCAGTGCCAAATTTGATGTGCACAGCAATTCACCGATTATAACTTCAAGAGAGGCTAACGACCGAGAACCAGCGGTGGAAAGCCAGATGCATTAAGCAGGCAGCCTGAGTACCGTCCTGAGGAGGAAGCTCGTCACAGTGAGCAGTGAATTCTGAAATCTGAACACTTTCAAATTTCAGTAATTCACCAAATGCGAAGCGCAGACACAGCCCTCTCTCCATGAAAACCCGAATCGACAAGCTTAAGAATAATGAAACTCTCAAATAAGGCAATAATGCCACCAAAGGGATCACCATTCGCGGCCGGACATGACATCTATGCCCTGACAGATGGACTGGTGCCAGCAACAGGACAGGTAATGGTGGAAATGGGTATTGCAATAGGATTGCTGGAAGGAACCTATGGAAGGCTAGCCACAAGAAGTGCAATAGCTAGGACGATAGGAATAGCAGTGGGCGGTGGTGTAATAGATGCAGATTACACCGAAGAAGTCAAGCTCATACTTCGAAATCATGGTCAGGCAGACTGCTCATATAAAGCAGGAGATCAGATAGCTCAACTCATAGTAGAAAGAATTGCCGATGCCGATGCCATGAAAGTAGATGACCGAGAAACAACTGGCTGGGGAAAAACAGGCTTTGGGTCAAGCCATGTGAACCCCAAGCGATCCATCACGGCTACAGATGAAGGAATAAAGATATGTTTCCTTCACGCAGAAAATGGCAACAATGAATTCTTTAGCGCAACCGATATTGGCTATTATCCGCCGTGAATGAGAGAAAGAGAAATCTTATCAACCGCTCATGTCAACGCAGCCATGACACAAACAATAAACGATTCATTTCTAAAGAAGATTAAAATGGCTGGGAAGGAGTACGAAAAGTGGGAGGAACGAGGCAGTGAACTGGTCAGGTTAAGAGAAAGCAGAAAGAAGAGGCGGAACGAATGGATTGAAAAGAGCGGGTTACAATATTACGAAATCGATTGTACATCCCCAGAAACGAACCCCTATACATGGAGATTGCCCAACACTGTCCCGACTCCTTGGTAGCGGGACACTTCGGCCTGGAACAGACAATCGAGATAGGAACAAGAAATATTTACTGGAAAGAACTCGCCGAATCAAGGAGAGACTAGGTATGATCCTGAGACGAATGTCAACATAGTAAAACCCCACGGCATACAAAATATGGACTACTTGAAGCTTTGGAAGTAGCCTATGCTGCCTGGACCTCCATTTCCACCGACTTCAGTACCCAACTACCAGAATCTCGGGGTAAGACCCAGATAATAGTTGTGGTAGACATGTTTACAAAGATGAGGCACTTGATTGCCCTCCACAAGAATGCAACGGCAGAGGATGTTGCAGACACCTTCCTTCGGGATGTTTGAAAACTTCACCAATTACCGACCAAAATCATATCGGACATGGACATGAAGTTTTCCAGCGAATTTCGGGAATAATTGTACAAGATGCTAGGACTTAAACGACGCATGTCAATAGCGTTCAACCCTCAAATAGACAGACAGAGTGAAAGGACCAACCAAGGGCTGGAAGGTTACTTACGAACGTTTGTCAACTACGATCAGAATGACTGGTCCCAACTATTACCGTTAGCAGAACATGCGTACAATGACTCCACCTCAAACTTGCATAAAATGACCTCATTCTTTGCCAACTACAGCTTTCACCCACAGACTGATTGGATGAAAGAGAGAGAAGCTCATAACCCCGGGGCGACAATGTATAGTCACTGGATGCAGGACATATATCAACGAGTGAAACACCCCCTAGAAAATACATGAGAATCAATGAAGAAATATTACGACCACAAGGCAACCAAGCAACCCGGCATCAAGGTCGCAGACTTGGTAATGTTAAATGCAAATCACATACACACCAAATAACCATCTAAGAAGTTGAGTCTCAAACTCTATGGCCCTTTCAACGACTTAGAAAAGAAAGGAAGCCAAGCCTACATAGAAATATCGCCACAGTGGAAAATTCATCCTGTATTGCTGTTAGGTGGTAGCTTCGGCGTGAGGTATTCCGACAGCTAGGACCTTAATCGTAATTATATCGGAGAACTCGTTAAGAAGACACGAGTAATGTAGGCTAGATATAATTATTCACTTCGAGGTAGATCGTAGAAGTCTTGGTAACGATATAAAAGTGTAGATAACTTACTATATTGATAAGATCTCTTCTCCGTGCTTGTTGATCTCTATCTACTCCGGGTTTTTGCCCACTTCTTATACCCTTTCCCAGGGTACATCTAACTCTCATACTAGCGAAGTACCATTTCCAACTTCTGCTAGTTTCCGTGAATGTGCGAACACCATTTGACCCTGAGTTCTCACACACCACTTCGGCTTTAATCTTTGCCCAAGTAATTGCGTCCAATTACTTGTTCTCGATTCTTATGCCATATGAACTTGGTCTGTATATGCAGCCTGGCTCGCTATCATACCAGTCGTTCCTTCCGGTCATGTTGTGATCAACATTTCTCATGCCGGGTAATCATATGCTTACATCTTACATATCAGACTACATATGTCGGTCGGCTTAACTTTGAAGCGCCATAACTTCTTGTCCAACCGTTCGCACCTCGCCGTTCAACTTCTTACTGATAGAGAAATATTTCTTCTATAGTAATCGGCGAAAACCCCTCGGTCGCATGGCTCACGCGCTTGCGTGGAGACTGATAACGATCTGTTGTGTAGTTGTAATAACTATGACGGGGGTGTGAGTCGAACACGTGACCTTCTGAAAGAAGTCACGTGTTATTCCGACTGCGCTAGTTCGTGTGCGTCAAGGTAGGGTAACCTTATCCTGTAAATCCTTACGGGGAGTCCGTGCGCCTAACACAAGCTCCTCTCTGCGAAGTGTTCGTCCCGAATACTCTATGTCTATTATACAATCTATCTTCAATCTCAAGCTCCACATAGTAGGGGTAAAAACCACCAGCGTTTACTTGTCCACTAATGGAAAGCCTTTCTTATGTTACTCTACCTCTCCCGGGCCCGGCATCTCCGGGTTCTCTCTATGAAACCTTTCCATCTCTTCCCGCGCGTTCCCCATACCCTCAGGGGGTTCCCACATATTTTCATCCTCCGCGCAGCCTTTCCATTTTACAAAATACCGAAGCTCTTTCATAGGTTTATTCCTTCCTCGAACCTTTCGCGTGTAGGAAATGATCTCACTCTTGACGATCCTTTCTACCTCCCATTCTAAATCTCCCTCAATCTCTTCGGGGTCTTGTGGGGGTTGTTCGCGATTTGGTCGGTTCGAGGCTCGGTTGGGTTCCAACAGCAAAACGTGAAACACAGGATGAATTTTCCACCGCGGCGATATTTCTAACTTGTATGCCCTGCTTCCCTTCTTTTCTAACACTTTGAAAGGGCCATACAGTTTCGGACTCAGCTTCTTCGATGGTCGTTTGATACGTATGTTCTTCGCATTCAACATTACCAAGTCGCCGACCTCGATGCTGGGTTGTTCCTTGGCTTTTTCGGTCATAATATTTCTTCATCGATTCCCGTGTGTTTTCTAGGGTCTGTTTCGCTTGCTGATGTATGTCCTGCATCCAGTGAGCATACATAGTCGCCCCTGGGTTATGAGCTTCTCTTTCTTTCATCCACTCCATCTGTGGATGAAAACCGTAGTTGGCGAAGAAGGGGGTCATCTTGTGCCCGTTGGTAGCGGAGTTGTTGTAGGCGTGTTCTGCTAACGGCAATAGTTGGTACCAGTCGTTCTGATCGTAGTTGACAAATGTTCGCAAGTAACCTTCCAGCACTTGGTTGGTCCTTTCAGTTTGTCCGTCAGTCTGAGGGTGGTACGCCGTTGACATGCGCCTTTTAACTCCCAGCATTTTGCACACTGATTCCCAAAATTCGCCGGAAAACTTCGCGTCCATGTCCGATATGATCTCAGTCGGCAATCCATGAAGTTTGCAAACTTGCCAAAGGAAGGTGTCTGCGACATCTTTTGCGGTCGCGTTTTCGTGGAGGCTGATAAAGTGGGCCATTTTGGTGAACCGGTCAACTACCACCATCATCTGGGTCTTACCCTGTGATTCCGGTAGTTGGGTGATGAAGTCCGTCGATATGGAGGACCAGGCGGCATAAGGTACTTCTAAGGGTTGAAGTAATCCGTACTTAGCATGCCGTGGGGATTTACTGTGTTGACATTCGTCGCAGGATCGTACATAGTCTCCAATCCAATCTGCGAACCTTTTCCTGTAGAAATCCCTTGTCACTATCTCAATCGTCTTTTCCTGTCCGAAATGCCCTGCTACTAGCGAGTCGTGACATCCTTGGGCTATCTCAGTCTGGAGCGCTTCGTTTTCTGGAATGTATAACCGATTTTTGAAGTATATTAACCCGTCCTTTTCTATCCATTCGTCCGGCATCCTTTTTCCGCTTTCTCTTAACCTAACTAGTTCACTGCCTCGGTCCTGCCACTTCTCATCTTCCTTGCCAGCCACTCTAATTTTGTCCAGAAATGAATCGTTCATTGTTCGTGTCAGGGCTGAATTGAGGTGAGCGCTTGATAACATTTCTCTTTCTTTCATTAACCGAGGGTGATAGTCGATATCCGCTGCGCTAAAGAATTCGTTATTGTTTGTGTCTGCTTGAAGGAAACATATTTTGACTCCTTCTTCTTTAGCCGTAATCGATCGCTTAGGGTTCATATCACTTGATCCGAAGCCTATTTTACCTCGCTCAGTTATTCCCAGATCGTCTATTTCCATGGCGTCGGTGTTGGCAAATTTCTCAACTATGAGTTGCGCTATCCGATCTCCTGCCTTAAATACACAGTCCGCTTCGCCATGATTTCGAAGTATGACCTTGACTTCACCTGTGTAATCTGCATCTATTACACCACCGCCCACTGCTATTCCCATCTTGCTAGCCATACCACTTCTTGCGGCCAGCCTTCCGTAGGTTCCCTCCGGCAATCCTATCGCAATACCTGTCTCTACCATCGTCTGTCCTTTTGCTGGTACCAACCCGTTCCTCAGGGCATAGATGTCATGACCGGCCGCAAACCTTGATCCTTTTGTCCCGATTATTGCCTTGTCCGAAAGCTTCATTATTCGTAGGCTTGTTGGTTCGCGTTTTTCTGGAACGAGAGCTGTCTCCACGCTTCGTTTTCGATGAATTACTGAAATTTGAAAATGTTCAAATTTCAAAATCGATTGTTCACTGTGACGAGCTCCTTCTTCAGGACGGTACTCCGGCCGTCGACTCAACGCGTTGGGTTTCCCGCCCCTGCTTCCTGGTCGGTAGACTATTTTGAAGTTCTAGTTCGTCAACTCCTGTGCCCATCGAATCTGTCCCTGGTTCCAGACTTTTTTAGTCAAAAAGGACTGTAGGTTTTGGTGGTCCGTGTATACCGTCACAGGTTCTTCTTCGCCCCAAGGATATCTTTTCCATTCCTTAAACGCTTCCATTATTGCGAGTAATTCCTTGTCATGTATCTCGTAATTTCTTTCGGCGCTGTTTAGTTTTCGAGAAGGGAAAGCTACTGGGTGAAGCCTTCTGCCTTGGTATTGAGACAATACGCATCCAAGCGCAAAGTCGCTTGCGTCCGTCTCAACCACCGTTTTCCTCCCTGGGTAAAAATGCGATAGAATTGGTGCCGTCGTAAACCTCCTTTTCAACACCTCAAAAGCCTCTTCCTGTTCTCTTCCCCCGTAAAAATCCTTTGGGTTTCCTTTTAACGTTTCGGTTATTGGCTTGCAAACTTTTGAAAAATCTTTGATGAATCGTCAATAAAAATTTGCGAATCCAATGAAGATCTGAACTTCATTAACCGACCTTGGGTTTGCCCAATCTTGAACACTTTTCACTTTTCTATCACTCATGGTGACTCCGCTTGTCTTGACAATATATCCTGGGAATTCAACTTCCTCTTGGTGGAACACCGACTTTTTTAACGAAACTGCTAAGTCGTGTTGTTCGAGCCAGTCAAGGACTTTTTGGACTTGTTTGATATGGTCGTCCATATTCTCAGAGTATATTAGGATGTCGTCTTGGTAAACAACTACTCCGTGGTCCAAGAATTCTCTCAAGATTTTGTTCATCATTGTCTGAAAAGTTGCGGGAGCGTTAACGAGCCCGAAAGGCATGACCTTGGATTCGTACTGTCCGTATCATGTACGAAAAGCAGTCTTGTGTTCGTCGCCTTTCCTCATTCGAATAAGATGATATCCATCTTTTAGGTCGAGTTTCGTGAACACTTTTGCTCCCGCCACGCGGTCTCGGAGTTCATCCATCAGTGGTAGGGGCTATTATTCAGGATCGTCAGTTTGTTGAGGTTCCTATAATCTACGCACAGCCGTAGACTTCTATCAGGTTTCGGAACGAAGAGGATTGGAGCGCCGTAAGGGGATTCGCTCTCAGCTATTTGTCCCTCAGCCATCATTTTCTTGAGGTACTTATCCAGCTCGTTCAACTTGTGCGCCGACATTGGATAGATTGGACCCCATGGGGGTTCTGCCCCTTCTTTAAGGTTGATGGCGTGATCGAAAGTCCTTCGAGGCGCCACCATTTTTGCTTTTTTCTCTTCAAAAAGCTCCTTATACTGCCAATACGGTTTTGGCAGCGTCTCCAACTGTACTCCCCCTTCTTCCTCTCGTTCTACCCGTCCCACATACTGTGCTTCCTCATCGTAAGCCACAGTTTCAGCCCATTCAAACATATCTGCCACCACTTCATCTTCTATATGAGCGTGGCACCTTGTTTCTTTAAAAGCCCATTTACTCTGTCTGTTATATTTTTGAGGGGGTGTTCGTTATGCCACCACCCAAAGGGTATGATTAAATCATATCTTCCTGCGTTCGCTATTTCGCAGGATATCATGCTTCGGTGGCCGTTGGCACCGATTTCTAGGAGAATGGGATGGGTATAGAAGATACCGGCAGTAGGCGCGGTTTCGCCGTCGAAGGTTGTGATTTTTAACGGTGAATCCCTAGTTTTGGTCGGGATTTCGAGCCGTTGTGCGGTGTCTTGGTTCAGGAGAAAGATATTTGAACCGCAATCTAAGAGTACGCTTATCGCGTGTTTTCATCCGTTTAATTCAATAAATGCCTTCCCCTCAGGGCAGGCATAATGCTTAGGTTTTTTAATGGTTCTAGAGCTTTCGCTCGATTTATGATGAAATCTTTTCATCGTCGCGGTTACAAGTAGTGTGGGGGTTTGTTACCGCGCCTGGGCAGTTTCGGCTCTTAAAGCCTCCTCAGACAAACATTTACCATAAGTGGCTAATATTTTGATATCGGGCAGCCCACTACTAGCGGTTTTTACCTCCTGCCGAGGAGTTCCCATATCACAGGAGTGGTGGTTCACTAGAGTACTAGCCAATTTCAAAAGTATCCGCACACCTTGGCGCCAAGACACATACAAATCCACGCCAAGGTGTCCGAATATTAAAGAAATTTTCTAGTACCTCTCAAGTTCGCGACTAGGATGGGCGGTCCTTTATCGTCAACTTAGCCCTCATCTGAGACTGTCCCCTGCGACGAGTCCACCGTACCTCCGCCTTCAAGTTTGGTCTCACCCCCGAGACCCCCTCGGACACCATTCTTCGGGCATGAACCTTGTGCCCAATAGAGGCGCCCGCAGCTTCGATTTGCCCGGCTTCTTTACTCGGAGAGAAAGTCAGGTTGCCCTGTATTTCGACCCTCCTCACGCGTGTCGTGCAACTCAAGTTCCGTTCCGACGAATGGTAATCCTCTTTTTCCCTTTTGGTCTCATCGACCGCTTTCTTCACTTCTAATTTTTATTGCTCCCGTGGTGAGCACGGACTACCCATTTTTGGACGTAAAATGACAACTGCGATCCTTTGGTCTTTTAGCCTTCCGGTGGGCTCTCGTCACCAACTACGGCGCAGGTCTTTCGATTCGAGGCGGCAACCTCACTACCTGAACACCATTGTTGTCAGTACCTGGATGACTCTTTACAAGATGTCGTCATCTTCAAAAGCCCAAGCTGGGGGCCTTTGCACCGCTCGTCTTGAGCTTTCTCCCTGGCCATCAACGGCCACAGTGGCTACCTGGGGGCGTTGTTTTGGCGCGAATGCGGACTGTCGTTTGGCCTTTGATTGCCCTCGATATATAGCCGATACTTGTATCGGTTTTCAACAATATTTCCAAGTATGGTTTTTCATTCCGCATCGCCTGGATTCATTGTCGGATTTCCGTTTATCGACAACCTTCTGATCGACGCCCTGGTGGGCTTCTGCCCACACCTTGTGTTTGACCTCCTCCGCCGGTGCCACCGACCCTTCCTTTTTCCCCTTTCTTTCCCCAGCCTTCCTCTTTTGGTAGTCCGCCTTTTCCTTAGCCGTGTACTGCCTCTTTACACGCTTTGCGGTGACCGTTGGCTTCGAATCCTCGAACTTTCTTTTCTCGCCTCGTGTCGCGCCGGAGGGACCGCCTCCTTGAAGATCTTTTGTTTCTTTGAAATCTTCTTCCGCTCGGGTTACGGTCCTGACTGCTTCCAACCATTCCCCATGGTCGACATATTCTCTATGTGAGAGCCGTCGCAAAGCTTCTACAGGAAGTTCGTCTTCAATCATTTTTCTCCCGGCTATCCCGGTAACTCTTGCATGGATGTTGAGATTTTCCATTTCCATCACGAATTTGGCAACATCACCGCGATATTTGACCGAACCCATTTCTCTTAGGGATTTTTTCGCTTCATGGGTCGGTCCGAAGCGTCGCAGGGCTTGTTCTGCAAAGACGTGCCAGAACTCGTATCCTTCTTGTCTCGTATAACCTATGGCTCCGGTCAGTTGTCTTCGGTAGGTTAACGCAAACAGTGCGACTTGTTTTCCATCAATTCGGCTTATGGCGTATCGGATTCGTTATGGCTCGTTTTCCCACGGCGAACTGTTTCGACCAAAATAATCCGTACATGTTAATAGCCACATCCGCATGTTAGGCGCACGGACTCCCGGCAAGGATTTACAGGGCAAAGTTACCCTACCTTGACGCATGCCAACTTCGAAGGAAACAGATAACACCCCCCTCCAGCCCCGGCGTTGGGACGGCGCGTCATCACTGGCCGCCTGGGTAGTTGCGTCCCAACACCAAAGACCACTATCAACGGAACACATCTTATAACACCGTATACGTCGCGGCCGTCCGTCCGACCGGGTCCTGTTCGCAGGATATATGAGGGGAGACCTTCCGGCACCTTATGCAAGTCGAAGCAGGTGAATCGGACGACGGCGCATAAGGTTACAGACCCTTGAGGACAGCCAGTCTGACGTGATGGTCCAAAGTAACGGGACGCTTGCACGAAAGTTAGTACCCTCGTACCTACAAAGTTGTGTAGAGCATGAAGGAGGTAACTATGCCCAGTAAGTGGATCGGGTGCATCCACAGAGGACAAGTTGGTAAAAAGATGGAGTCCGAGGGAAAAAGCCTATAGGTACGATCCCGAGGACAAGTCGTGTAATGCCGGAAGACTAGAATACGAGATGCAGTTGCATACCCAATTCTTGACGGAACCAACCAAAGAAGAATGGCCATCTTCTGTCCAGCGAGTTAGACTACCCTCGACGAGCACGAGGACAAGATAATTCGTAACCATTGTTGTCAACGGATAAATGGATGACCTGACACCTGACGTGGTCTCCACACCATCAGGAATAAATGGAAGCGCAGACCAATAAGTTGACCATAGGAGCAAAAGATGTGGTAGAGAGTTTTCAGGGTCTACGAGTGTTCGCACTCAGGTCAAGTTCGCAGAGTTGCGGGCAAGGTACTTAATTAGTATAGAGATAGCATGTATACTGCGATTGCTCAGACGCGGAATATAAATATCGAAGCATCTTCGCTGCTATTAAGAACAACCAGCACGGAGAAGAGATCTTATCAATATAATAAGTTATTCTACACTTTTATATCGTTACCATTACTTCGACAATCTATA
>Ga0307513_10004103_pt1 | contig 19517 bp, 23 predicted proteins | sample 15_EM_MG_FD_202174 | JGI IMG/M metagenome (GOLD analysis project Ga0307513, IMG submission 202174) | Populus trichocarpa ectomycorrhiza microbial communities from riparian zone in the Pacific Northwest, United States - 15_EM | ecosystem: Host-associated > Plants > Roots > Unclassified | place...
AGTGTTTCGACCGGCCTTCTTGAGGCCAACGCATGACGAAGAGCGCATCCAAAGCCTGCTCGAGGTTGCAGCGAAGGTTCTCGATGCATTGGTAGAATCCTGTTGCACTTGCAGCCGTCTCACAGTTGCGGACCATGGCGACCACAGGATGCACAGACGAAGACATTGACTGAGTCGAGATGTACAAGATGCCCCCTTTGTCAGGCTAAACGTGATAATTGCTACAATTTACCAGAAACACATAGAAGGGTAGAAAGCAAAGGCCGCACAATTTCGGGAAGGGCTTCCACATCAATGACGAGACCACCCACCACCCCCACCGTTCCCACTGTTGTTCCCCCAACCTCCGCTCCCCTGGATCATTGCCGCCCGGGCCGGGTTCATTTGTGGACCACGTTGGGGGACTGGCGGGGGCGCTCCCCATGCGGGGGTACCTGGAACAGGAGGCATCGCTCCATAGCCACTGAGAGTCGGCCCAGTGGTAAGAGGTGTAGCGCCAAAAGGCTGCATCGGTGTACTTCCGACAGGCCCACGGTACCCACTCGGAGGTGCCATCGGAGTACTTTGTTGGTAAGGATTTGGCGTCTTGGCCGAGCTAGCAGTCATTCCTGCTCCGAGTCCAGTCATTCTGCCAGGGGTTCGCCCACCGTATGGCGTCGTCCCTGGTTGGAGAGGTTTGTTGTGGACTCCACCCGCCAGATGCCTAGAAGACCGATCAGCTGTTGTTTCATGACCATTTAGGTCAATAGTCACCTCATCTTAAAGGCGTTACACAACTGCGGAACACTTGGGAGTGGTTGGCCAAAGAACACGTACGCCTCCGGTGTCACCTTGACGGGCTATGATTGCGAGGTGAGACCATGTCGCAATTCGTGAAATAGTTGTACTAACCCACTGGACGACAGGAGATTTGGGACTCGCGATGAACATAAGCTTGAAGTACCCTGGGTGCTCTGGATCTAAACAGAATGCATACATGCTCTTGTCCGGAGAACCCTTGATGAACAACTCGAGCGATTGCCCTATAATGAAGAGTTATTAACAAGAACACAGAATACAAGCGAAAGCTACTCACTCAATTGATCAGGGGATTCGTGCTTGTACTTTTCATCGGCCATAAGTTCTTCAACTTTACGCGCGATGGCTTTCACATAGTTAACGATCAACTCATCAAGATCGGTATATGACCTGTCTTGTCCAATGCAATATATATACCCAGCCATGGGATCATTGGGATCGACTGGCTCCTCAAGAATGTCTGGTTGGAATGCATCAGCAGCTTACATGGACGACCTGCCCAATATAACCAACCGATATGTTGATAGATGCCCTTATCAACCTTCCAGGTAACAGCCAGGTGATTGGAACCATGAGACGAGGGTCGGATAACAACATCGCCTCTTTGCTGTTTCGACAGGTACTCTTCGGCTTCTTTTGACCGCATGTTATGAAAGTTCGGGTGCTTGATGACGCGCCGAGCTTGATTATTGATTTGTTTGCGGCGTCTCTCGAGGGCCAGGTTGTCACGGTAGGCAGATGTGGTATCATAGTAAGGATCTGGCCCCACGTTTCGAATGTGTTTGTCGCTGGTTTGTAACACGCTGGGCCTCGCGTGCAACTGTACCTTGAAGGTAACGGGGTCCACCTCACTGATGACAGTGTTGACTACCTGACCGGGCTTGACAAGTCTTTCGATGGGAACAGGCTGCTCCCCTTCGTCGACAAAGTGGTAAGCTTCAAGAGTTGCCTCCATGTTTGAAGACAATCGGACAAGAGCTGCTGATTGTTTGATCCTCACAACCTGCACGGGGATCATGAGGCCAGGCATGAGGCTCTTCGTAGTTTCACCCGTCAGCATGGTCATGACCTCCCAGGCGTCTGGGCCCACAAATGGAGGTCGTTTGTCGATGAATGGGTGTAACAGTTCCTCGTGAATCAGGTCGAGGGTCATGCGCTTTTTCTCCCTTTGGGTTGTCAAGAGATTCTGGGCGAAGTCGTCCAAGCTGAGCGCCTTTAGCTGCTTTTCCCTCGTCCTCTCGTCTGCTTTCATGAACATCGTAACGACCGCCGACGGGTGCTCATCTGAGTAATCTTCTTCATCAACTTCGAGAGCGTCCACAGCCATTTTGCGTGCAAACTCGTAATCCTGGGGATGTAGACGAGTACCGTCCAATGGGTCAGGCATCTCCGCAAAGTTAGGCTTCTCCCCCTGCTTGTTTTTTGGTGTCTTCCGGTCTGGGTCCTGAGGGATACGAAGGAAGGCAGCCGCGTTCAGCCAGACGGAGGTGGTCATCAAGCCATCGGACACAAATTGCTCGCGAGTGGTCAGATGGCCCTACCTCCAAGGTCAGTGCATTTTACCCCTTACAGTGGGTCGTGAAGCTCACCGATGCTTGGATCTTTTTGATAACGAGTTGCGCTTTCCGCGGCCCGAGACCGGAGACGAATGGCAGGAGATGTTGATAATATGGGTCGTGGACAGCACGATTAACATCCACTCCAACAACATTGACGACATTCATCATGGCCCGTTCAAGTGCGGTCAACAGCTTCTCCTTCGGAATCTAAACAGGAAACCTTTAACCGCCGAGCCTCGAACCAAAGATGTGGTCCATACCAGATGTTGACCTTCTTCGTCAAAGGTAACAGCAATCATGTCTACGCCGAGTGCTGCATACTCGTTGAGAGGGCTCTGAGCGTACCGGGCCAAACCGATGCAATAACGCGTCAACACAGGCAATGTACCAAACTCGTCTTCTGCACGTTTTGAGTGCTGGAATAACCTCGCAACCTCATCAAAGATATAACGAACAGGGATAGAGATGGATTCGTCGTCGTCCCTCTCCCACATCTGGTCGTCCTCGTTGGGTGATGCGAGATAATCGGGATCACGAGCAATGACTCGGACTTGGTCATATAGCCGATGTGTCTGAACACTAAAGCCACCAATGACAATAACATCAGGCTGGCGTCGTTTCAACACATTGAGAAACTCCTTTTGCATCTGCTGCTCTTGAAGATTGTCGAACACTGCGTGCTCACGCAAGCGCCCCTCATCGTCGAGGTATGCCACAGCGATGGAATCTCTCTTCGGATCTCCGTGACCCCAAGACACGGCCATAACAGTAGGAGCCTCCACCGAAGCATCCGAACGGGAGGTAAAATATGGCTTGACGCTGACACGCTAAATGGAGAGTTAAAGGAGCTGCACAAAGTATGGGGTACACCTACCCGCTCGAGCTCATCAGCACATCCCTTGGCCAAATGATCCTCGATTTCTTCACGCAACCACTCTCGAACATACTTGGCGCCGAAGGGAACGAGGAAATTATCGACTGCTTCTTGGATAGTCTGCGCGCGCAAATCGTTCCACTGTTTGGTCATCTGTCCGAACGAGTCCGACTTGCATGAGTTTGTTAACTCATTGATGAAAGTGGTTCGAGTTTCGTCTCTCATCGTAACCGTGACGGTGACTAAGTGATCCGCCTCAGCTGCCAAGATGTTCAAGAATTGCGGGGATCTCGTCATTTCCGTGACGGGTTTCTTTTGAAGATATTTGAAGTTCTACCGAGCAGTTGGTAAATGATCAGAGTTGTTTCAAGCATCCGCTTACATAATACGGATGGTGCTCATCAATCTTGACTAACCCCTTGTCCGTGGGGTAGCACGAAATTTCAGCTGAGTTCTTGAATATTTCACGAATCTCCTTGCGCATGAGTGGATCCTTGCTGACCTCCGTGGCAACGAGTAACTTGGCACGCTTGAGGATCTTGTCCGCACTAAGATCGTTGCGATGAGAGCCTCCGTCCACACGCCCCAATGCTCTGCGTTTACGATCCAACTCCTCTAGGCGATCAAGTTCGTCCTGGACGTAGGGAGCGGCGTGTTCAGTAGGAGGTAAGTCTGGATCATCGATGAAATAACGAGGACGGTTGTTCTTCTTGAGATGGTAGTAGTTGCTGGCAATCTCAGAAGCAGGGAGACAGTATTCCTGCGGTGGGCTGTTAATAAGGGTTGAATGCGCGAGTCACAAGGACACTAACCGCCGCCAACTTGGAAATGGACGTCTTCTTCAAAACATCATATTCCGAGACACGAGTTGGTTTCTTCATCTTGCGTGCGCCGTAGATACCGTCTTCGATAGCAGCTGCATCTTGCTGCTCGGTTTGGTATTTCGTTGCGAGCCATTCTGTCGTGTCGGTGACGTTTTCGATGCCCTCTAGTCTTGGTTTAATCTCGTGCTCGTAGTAGTTATCGGTGATATTGAGCCGCTTGTAATTAGAATCAAGCGACTTCTTTCTCTCGACTAAGGCTCTGAACTTTTGACCTAGAGTATATACCCTCCATAGTTCAGAGGTATTAAGGAGTTCAATACGACGGGGCGGGTCGATATGCCAGATGTCGTCTTGCTTGTGGATCATGATATATGGTACTTCGAGGTTGTTCAAGAACAGGTGGTCTAGTGTGGATCGAACGGCTGCCACAAGTTGGGTTAAATATTGATGCATCTTGCCAGAAGGCGTGAAGAACTCGTTCTGAATACGAGTCGAAAGCCGCAGAGACACCCAATGAGCGGCCTCTTGCAAGTCATCTTGCACAAGAGGCGGATCCAGAGAAAGTGTTGCGGTCGTTGACAACGAGCTTGTGACAAGTTGCATGCGTTCCGGGATGTCTTGGGCACGAATTAAGTCGTCGTCTTCAGTCAACAAACGTGCACGAATTTCGGAGGGCTCAAAGACCTTTGTGTTATCAGTAACTCGCAGGTAAGAGATAGGTGATTAATAGACGTACATCTGTGTAATTAGTCTCCGTTTTCACCTGTTCCATGATTTGCTCGTCGTCTCCCAACGCCCAATCATAATCTGTGCCATCCCCGAAGACTTCGAAGATTTCTTGCCAGGCGCTAAGTGAGGCGTGAGAAAATACGTGCCAAATGGGAGCCACCTCTCACTTGGTATCTAGACCAGCCACTTGAGGGCGTCCACCCGCCTTTCGCTTCCGCGCTGCTTCCGCACGTCTCTGCTCCAGTCGTTCTTGCCTCTCAGCCTCCCCCATCTGAATATCTTCATCTTCATCATCATCCTCAATGAAATCGCGCATATCGTCTCCAAATTCGGGGGGCTCGTCTTCATCCTCCTCTCGAGCTCGACGGATACGCCGAATACCTTCATCATCCCAGAGGTCTCTAAGGTCTCCACCTCGTTGTGACACGCCGCGATTATCACCGTCCAGAACTCGTCGCTTCCTCCTAATAGCGTCTCCCTGTTCAATGTTGTCATCGTCTTCTCGTCCTCTTCGGATACGCTTTGGGGCTTTATTGCGCCGTTCGATGCGTGTTCCAGTGTTCTCTTCGAGAAGCTCGAGATCTTCCTCATCTAAATCGCCCATCTCCTCGTCTTCTTCTTCATCCTCGTCGCGTACTCCTATTAATCAAGTTTTTAGCTGTGGGTAATAGATAGATAGGTATGCGAATGGACTGACTCTGCCGCTTGCGGTGTTTGCGTTTCTTTCTTTTGCTGTCTTGGTCGTCTTCCTCAAGCTCCTCGCCTCCCTCCTCTTCATCCTCATCATTAACGATGAAGCCCTCTTGGACTTTGAGTGCCTCCTCCTCGTCGTCCTCTTCCTCGTCGGATGAGTCGTCTGTTAATGGCGCGCCGTGTTCATCATCGGAACCATCCTTCTCCGCATGATGGGTGCGATTCCGGTCCACTTCCATATCACTTGACTGTCGTGGGGCGGTTGTCCATGCCCGCGAGACTGTGTCCATGGCTGTGGGTGAGTCCAAGTTTTCAAAGAAAGGAGTTGACCTTGGCCCTTTCCACTTCCGAGACAATAATCATGGTACCCCACAGGAATCCCCAGAACGTGCTGAAAGAGATCCTCAGTAAACAGCAGCCGTTCAAATATTCGGTCCAAGTCCCAGAGCTCCATACCCGATTTGTGGAAATTTTAGGCGAGGTTCTAAAGGGTATCACCTCTCCATCAGATGGTGAGACGCTGAGCGAACTCCTAAATATTACCTACCAACACTTTAGTCGCAAGAACTGCGACTACGAGACTTCGTTGATATGCCGTACACTCTACACTGATGTCGCTATCACCATGAGTTGTTGTTGCCTCCTGCAAGAAACTAATAACCCCAACGAAGACCATTTCCGGTCCATCCCCTGCCTTCTCAGTGCAATTCAAGGGCTCGATCGGGCGATTGTATTCGCTGGGGCGCCAGAGCGGCTTGACTTAGTTCACGATCTAATCGAAACACTACGGCACCAATATACCATACCCGAACGTGTCATATATGGATACATTTTGGAAAGTGCGACCAGTGGCAGGCAACAATGTGGACCAACGTCGAAGCCAGTCCCCCAAGTTCATATCCAAAACTACTTTTCCTCTGATCTCAGCACTCCTTGTGTTATGCCAGGCGCAATATCGGACTGGCCCGCCATATCCGATCCCGATCACGCTTGGAAATCCATCGACTATCTCCTCAGCGTTGCCGGTCCTGGCAGGATCGTACCAGTAGAGATAGGGAATGACTACAGGGTAGATGGCTGGAGTCAACAGATGATGCCCTGGGCGGATTTTCTCTGCTGGCTGCGAACGAGCGATGGCGTACGAAAGGACGAAATGATCTATCTCGCTCAACATTCACTCCTTACTCAGTTCCCCAAATTGAGAAATGACGTCCTGATTCCTGATCTGGTCTATATCGTTCCAGAGACAAGGGAAGCGGGGTACCAACCCCCAGCAAATGAAGACAGGCTCATTATCAACGCCTGGCTAGGCCCGAAGGGGACGGTCTCTCCGGCTCACAAGGTGAGATTCCACCTCTATCCTACGTCAAATGTTCAACAGTTTTCTTTCATCAGGACCGGTACTTCAATTGTTATGGTAAGTTGCCGGCCCCTGGCAATGATACTAGTAGCTCATTCTTGGTAGCTCAAGTTGTAGGGTCTAAGAGTGTGTGGTTGGCTCCACCAAAGTTCGCGGATGAAATGTACCCCCTTCCCTCGGCATCGGGGTTGGCAAACACAACCTCGGTCGATGTCTTCCAACCTGATGCTTCTCGGCACCCACTTTTTCTTCAAGAGGTGGTACCAAAAGCGATGGTCACAACCCTCCAGCCGGGCGATCTGCTTTTCTTCCCACCTGGGTGGTGGCACTCAATGCGAAGCGAATCAACCAGTTTCTCAGTTTCTTTTTGGTTCTAAATTTTCATGCATGCTTAACTGGTGAAACCCAAACAGAGATAACCCTATATCCAACTGCATTCCGAGATGCAACCTCATACCCACACAACCCTGGTCCGGGAATATGCTATTCCCCCCTGCCAAATGGCATCCTCCCACTGGGCGTTGCCCCGTTTTGTTCCTTAACGTTGGACGCCAGCTTCAACCAAAGCCACTACGAGCCACTGGGTAGGAGCGTAGAAGGTGGTGGTGTGTGCCCAAAAATGAACTCCTTAGGGCCTTTGGAAGCTCCCTGGAATCTAGTCAAGATACCCCCCCTGATGTGGCTTGGGCAGCTTGGGTCTTGAAGCCGACCCATGCAATTTGCCAGTGAGGCGCAGGTGTGGTCACTTCTTGGTTTCCACCATGGCACTTCACGGTGGTAGATCACCAGCGGTGAACACACAACTGCCACCCGAGCTATCCCCTGAAGCACGTTAGCAGGTCATTGATGGTTCGTCTCCTCATCAACGGGGTATACTGTCTGGCCGTTTATTAATACGAACGCTTAAAATACAGCAAAGGAATGCTCCTACATCCCCCACTCTAAATTCAGGGTGGGTTGCGCCCCAGATTGGAGATGTGATCAAAGGCGCGAATCTCAAAATTGCTTCCTACAGTAGGTATATGCCTTTAAAGAAATCCGTTAGGGTTAATGGAATTGTTAAGGTGGTTCCATATGCACGGAGCGCACGGCAATCGTGAAAACCGGGGTTAGACCCCCTTTTTTTTGGCGCTATTTCTTTGCGATCTAACGGATATAATAAAAAAACAGAGTGAAGGAATCCGGCGCTTCCGTGAACTTGCAGTAACGTCGTGAGTTCACCCTGTCAAAAATTTTGTCCCTTATCAACACGGGTGCCAGAGGTGTCCCTTCTACGATCTCGCCGTGTGGGACCTGTGGTCAGGTATTGCGTGAATTCTGGCCCTCAACATGCCCACCCTTCTCCTTGCATCGAACTATGGCGAGGCAGTCAAAGATGGGAAGACGATCCTGGAGACTACTTTCAATGAGCTACTACCACTCAGCATTGGCTCTGAGCATTTGGAACTGCCACGATCATAGGGTGCTCAGTTGGGAAGTTCGATTACCTGGGGGGCTCCGATGTATCAGTAGCGATAATTTATACGGAGGGAGCGACCTCCTTTGTATAGACGTGATTTACGTCGTGCCGTTACTTGGAACGTAGGGTGAGCATGGGACCATCAAAGTGATGAGGAAATTAATCGCTTGCCTCTAATACACCAACCCAAGTTGGTTTTTACTAGCAGTCTAGGATCAACTTGGCAACCTCCCACTTCAAACGGGTTCTCTCCTGCTGTCTCTGGCTGTGGCAGTTCGCTCTTGTTTACGTGTCGTGTTGTGTCGTATATGGGTCTGTTGAGGGGCTGTGCTGGAGCGATGTGTTCAGGGAACTTTAGATTCCAACTTGTAACGTCCGGCATATTCGGAATTGCCTACCGTACTCGTCGATTACAAATCGTTCCGAACTTTTTTATTATCACCAGTTTGTCCCAAGATATTGAGCGATTTGTGCCAGGCCAACATCGTGCCTCCTTTCGGAGGAGTGGAGCAAGGCAAACAATGCAGAGATTGGGCCCTTGCTGAATCAAACAGCCCAAACATTTGCAGATAACGTCTGAAATGTGGTGGGGTGTGCCCAACGTGGATGCCTTGGAAATAGGGCCTTGGATTTGGTCTCTTCTTGTTTTCCACCGAACCAGCACTAGCATTGCACTACGGTAGACCCACCAGCGATGAGTACGCAACCACCGCACAAGTTATCCTCTGAAGAGCGTCAGAAGATCATTAATGCGGCGATCCAAGGTTCGTCCTCGCAGGTAGTCTGCTCTCGACTGTTGTGGTCAATTTATTAATAGGAGCGCTTGAAATACAGCAAAGCAATGGTCCTACAGCCCCTATTCCAAGTTCCGAGTAGGTTGCGCCTTGCTCGCGGAGAACGGGGACGTGATCAAAGGCGCGAATATCGAAAACGCTTCCTATGGTAGGCACATTCTCTCAAGAAATCAGGAAAAAATGCATTGTGGTTAATGGAACCGTCAAGGTGGTACCATATGCGCAGAGCGCACGGCGATCGTGAAAGCTGCGGTGCGTTTTCCGATCACTCGCCCCATTTTGCGCTCTTTCCCTAGTGAATCTAATGGATAGTCCAAACAACAGAGTGAAGGAATCCGGCAGTTTCGTGGACTTGCAGTGACGACGTGAGTTCGCCTTGTCGAATTTCTTGTCCCTATTAACACGAACCCCAGGGACGTCCCTTCTACGATCTCGCCGTGTGGAATTTGTCGTCAGGTACTGCGTGAATTTTGTGCTCTCAACATGCCCATCCTTCTCGTCGCATCGAACTATGACGAGGCGGCCGAAGATGGGAAGACAATCCTGGAGACTACTCTTGATGAGCTACTACCGCACAGCTTTGGTCCTGAGCATTTGGAACTTCCACGATCATAGGATGCCCTAGATACGAAGTTCGTGTATTCGAAGGACCACGACAATCAATGGCGATAATAATTATACAGAGGGGGGAGTCTCTTTGGTATATACGTGATCTACTTCACGCCGTTTACCTGGAAAGCGATGCAGTGAGGATGGGACAGCGAAATAAATAAGAAATGACTTGCCTCTAATACCCCAGATACCCCAGTTGGTCTTTACCATCAGCCTAGGATCAAACTCGGCAACCTCCCACTTCAAGCTCGCAAAGGGATTCTCTCCAGGTGTCAAGACCCAATCGAACTCGCCACTCACACCAGGTACACCCTCCAACGACCGGACGTCCCTCTCCACGTCCTCCGCAGAAAACCCAGTCACGAAGAGTGCGCACTTGGTCTCCAAGATGAGCGGTATGACGCTACCCCATTCCACCTGTGAGGCAATTTGTGGTATGCCCGCATCGTGCGAGGACGGGAAGCCAAAGCCCGGGTTGAACGCGAAGAAGACGTCGGAGTACGGATCGAACGGCCCGAATCGCTCGTGCACATCGGCGTATGGGCTGCGTACGCCGACTATGGTGAGCTGATGGTTGAGCGGCGTCGTGTAACTCGGCACTCCGTACAATGCCACCTCGTTTCTTGTCCATGTTTCCATAGCCGTCTCCCGTATCTTCGGTTTCCACATCGTTAGGGTCTTGAGTTCCTCCTCTTCGTCAACTGGCGGTTTGGCCTGTTCCTCTGGTGGCAGCGAAATTTCGGGAAGAGAGGCCTCTGGGCCAATCATGATCACTTGAAGGGAGGCCGAAGGGAAGAGAAGACAAAGCTGGTTCCATATGTCGTTCGGGAGCGAGGATTCGGCGCGAGGACCGAGAATGAAAATGCGGACTGACGGACGGTCGAGCGGCGCGTCGTGGGTTTCTGGTGCACCGAGCGGTACGTGAAGACTTGTTCGTAACGCTACAATATTCGGTAACTTTAGTGATATTTGTGCGGATTACTTTACTAGAACGCGTGCTCACCAACGAGTGACCGTAGCCCTTCAGGAGTGAGACGTTGATTTCGTGTTGTGAGACTACTGTGCTCGTGTATCACTCCGGCAATAGAAAGTGGGTATGTGAGAAGTTTACTGAGGTGTCTACCAGCACGGTCGTCATCGACGGACGGGAATCCTCTTGTGTACCAAAATATATCCCAATTTGAGAACGAGACGGTTTCATCGTATCCAATGGGTCCTGCCATACATGTTAGTAAGGCGTCGCTCACGTTTTGGAAGGCGAAGTACCTGGAAGTGCAAATTCTCGCAGTGCCTTCCCGCTACGTAGATGATGTTCATCCTCGTTGACTTCCCTTAATTTTCCGCAAAAACTCCGATGTTCATCGTCCATCTCCCAATGTTCATGAGTGCAATGAGTCGGCCATCCGCAATTTGCACATTCATGTGAAACGCGCCGCTTAGTCCCTTGAATCTTCAAACATATGGGACACGATGCAAGGCGCTTGACACGCTCTGCACGAATTCTGACGTCTTTATGAGGCGACTGGGACAGTAGATGGAAGAGTTCCGTCGTTTGCGGCTTAGAGGTTTCTTCTGTTGCGGGTTTACGCGCAAAGTTGAATAGAAGACGGTTTAGTGGTGCTCTAAATGACTGTAGTGCTGTCCTAGTCAACGCTGGACGCAAAACTGGTCGAAGACGAAACATGGAGGATTTGTCGAAGGTCAATGACCAAATAGAAAGCTACTGGAGAATTGGGAATGATAACGAGGAGGAAACGAGCACACCTTTTACATTTAACGACGATACTTTGCGCCATTTATTTATGATGTAGGCATTTGGAGGAATCTGGATGGTCAGTCAGGGGCTTAACCCTCATCTGGGGATGAAGAGGCAGCTATAAATTTTACGCGAGCTGTTCAACGTGTCGTAGCTGGCTTCCCATACTGTTATCGGGCCACACCGGTCTGTTGATATTCTCAACGACGATCGACTCGCGTGCTCCCCCAGGCTTCTTCTCGCATCGCAATTGAGGTCGAGGCGTCAGGCACTATTGACTGGCCTGTCAATCGAGTCAAGAAGCTCTCAATAACTGAGGCCTCGCTGCCTGCCTCCTTCCACAACTTCCATTACTTCGGGATCCAAGCTCACAGCGGCCCAAGGCAGCACCCTGCGAAACCGTTCGCAATAATCAGACGGTCTCATGTCCGAGCCACGGCCGTTGGCAGACGAAGGTAAACGCGTCACTTTGCATTTTGTGTGGCTTGCGCTCAGCTCACCGTCCGGCTCTGTAGAATCTGCCCCACTTTTACAAGGAGGTGAAAGTGAACACGCAGAACGCCCGTCTCTATACCACAAGTTGGCCGAGATAACCTCACAACCACTTACAGCCATCTCAAAGCTCCTCCTTGCCGTTTGTCTATTCCTCCTCCTCCTTTCCAGTATCTTTGTTGGTCTCTTTGCTGGAGCTCAGCATAAGATTAACAAGATTCGGCACGCCCCTGTGCCCGAACCGACCACTGTGTCCGTTACTACCACTCAGGAGTTACCAGTCACCCTGACTGAAACCGATATAAGCACTAGCGTCTCTTCCACTACCATTGTCAGTACCACCACCGCCCCGGCACCTCCCCTTCCTACGCCCGACCCAAGAACTGTACGTGAAGAAGTACTGTACATTGTGAAAGGAGTGGCTAACTGGCATCAACTTTCCAGCTCCCATGCACTTCTACGGAGTGTATTGTTCTTGCTGCTTCGGTCATTTCGTCTTTGGACACATCCCAAGACCCCTGCGAAGACTTCTACCTCTATACCAGTAAGCCGTGTCAAATCCCCCTATGTCACGATTACCTTCACTAATAAACTTGTCTGCAGCTGGTGGGTGGCTCAAAGAACACCCCATTCCGTCAGATAAAGGCAGCTACGGAAGTTTTGAAGATGTTGCCAACAGGAATACTGTATGTCAACATAATGTAATGAACCGTCGAACACTTACTCCTCTCTCCAGCACATTCTGAGGGATATTCTCGAAACACCCGTCACGACCGACCTCGATCCCTTCGACACCTGGTCTTTGACCAATCTCCAAAACCATTACCGCGCATGTTTAGATGAGAACACCATGGATGATTTTGGCATCGCGCCCTTACTCGACGTCATCAAGGTCGTTAAGCAACTTTTGAACAGCAGCACATCTATCGAGCCACACTTCGCCAAGTGGCGTCAAATGATTCAGGACGTAGAGAGCGAAGCTGGCGAAGATGATGAGCAACAACACTTCGACTTTCCACAAGTCATCTTACAAGGAAGGGAGGTTGAAGAAGATCGCGACAAAAGGCGTGAGAAAGAGCGCAAGAAGAACGAGAAACAGGACAGGAAGGAGAGGAAGAAGAAGAAGAAGGAAGAGAGGATGGAGCGGAAGAAGAAACAGAAAGAGGACGATAAGATCAAGGAGAAAGAACAGAAGCAACTTTCCAAGGACGCTGAAAGGGCTAAGAGAGAGGGATTAACTGCTGCTTTGGCCTTTATGCATTCGAGAGGTGTGTACAAGCATTCTCTCAGGTCCTCGCTCGTCCTCACCAAGCATTGAAGATATTCCCGCATTATTCCAGTTCGACATTGACGGGGATATTGGAGGCGATCCCAATGCCTTAACACTCTGGTTCCATCAACCCGACCTTGGTCTTCCTTCCAAAGAGTACTATGGAGAGAAGGAGATTCGCGATCTCTACCGTACGACTATAGAGAAGATGCTCCTCACAATAGTGGAGGCTGAAGAGGCTGAAGGGGCTAAAGTGAAAAGCGGCATCAAATTCCCACCCTGGCCTTGGCCACCGTGGGGCGACGACGACGACAAGAAGCCAGAGAACCAGACTATGAAGGCTGCACGGCTCTCACGACAAGTGCTCAAGTTTGAGTCTGACATCGCTGCTGCCATGGCGGATTTGTACGTCTCATTTCCTCCGTCCAGACCTTAGTCTCTGACGAGTCACTTTAGGGACGCACTCGAAGACCCAATAGCAGTATACAACCCTACTCCGTTCGCTAAGTTCCAGAAGCAGCTCCCCGAGGTTGAGTTCAACAACTACATCGCGGCCTTTGCACCTAGGTCTTTCCCATCCACCGTGATCGCCACTTACCCACCTTACATATCCAAGCTTTCCACTATCCTATCTGCGGCGAGCATGGAGACTATCGAGGCGTACTTAGTAGTACGGACTGCCTTGACCTTGGCCCCACGGCTGGGCACAGGAACGGAAGCGTGGAAGATCAATCGCCAGCTTGTTGAGGTGCTGAATGGATTGAAGAAGGGCGCTGTGGGTGATCGTGCAGAGTGGTGCGTCAGGGCTGTGGACGATGCACTAGGTTATGCGAGTGGAAGGTTCTTCGTCGCTAAAGCTTTTGGCGGCGACTCGAAAAGCCAGGCATCGAGCTTGATCACTAGTGTGTCTCCTCATGAGCCGCAAATCAGCTGAGATTAACATACCTTGAAGACGTCATCAACGCATTCAAGACTTCGCTTCCACACTTGGATTGGATGGACAAGGACTCTTCAACCGCTGCTGCCAAGAAGGTAAATTGCGAGATATATTAGCAGTCCCACCCCGGTTTTTTATGATTTTACAGGCCAGCCAAATTCGGGTCAAAGTTGGCTATCCAATGACGCCTAACACCGAGGTTTCCTACTCTATCTGGCAGTACTACTCCACCATCCCAACCTCCAACACTACCTTCTTCCAAAATGCGCTACGGGCCGACACAGCTGAGCAAATCCGCAAATGGTGGAGGTTAGGCAAGCGGAGGGATCCCGGTAGCTGGGAGATGTGGGCCCAGACCGTCAACGCGTACTTCAACCCTCCAGCAAATGAGATCGTCTTCCCGGCTGGTATTCTGAGGGAACCCTGGTTTGATCGCGAGTGGCCTGGATACCTCAAATATGGCGCTGTGGGAAGTATCGTCAGCCACGAGCTCACAGTAGGTACTATTCCCTATTTCATTACCACATAGCTGATGGGTTCAATGTGTAGCATGCCTTCGACTCGAATGGCCGCAAGTTTGATCAGCACGGCAAGCTGGCGGAATGGTGGACGAATTCAACGAGCGAGAAGTTTGATGAGATCTCCGATTGTATCTCCAAGCAATATTCTGGTGCGTATTGCGTAACTTGTTGCGACAGTAGAAGATGACATTTTGATAGAATACACGATTGATGATGGCAAGGGCAACAGAGTCCACGTGAATGTATGGCGTTTTGTCTTGCTGTTGTATCTCTCGTCTTATCACCCTTTAGGGTAACCTCACCTCCGGGGAAAATATTGCAGATGCGGGAATCATTCAAGCATTCCGAGCCTGGAAGGATCAATACAGGACTTCTTATGACTTAGGTCAGGAATACCTCTTACCTGGCTTGGATTACACGCGGGAACAGCTCTTCTTCATCGCATTTGGTCGCACATGGGCGCGCAATATTCGGCCGGCTGCTGCGTTACAGCGCGTGCGGACAGACCCCCACTCTCCCACCCAGTACCGCGTCGAGGTATGTGCTACATCGCGAGAGCGTTACACACTGACTTACCTTTTGATACGAGGGCACCTTGTCCAATATTCCCGAATTCGCAAAAGCATTTAACTGTCAAGTAGGGACCAAGGTGCGGGTTTTACAGTGCAAATAGACAGATCGAAACTCACAAAGCCCTAGCTGAATCCGCCTCCGGAGAAGCAGTGCAGACTCTGGGCATGAATGTTAAGGGGGGCCATCTCGTGCTATTAAAGTTCATCTTTAAACATATGGCTTGTAATGTTAGACAGGACCTTCAGTTATCATCCCTGCGTGTTGGAAGTTGCTGTGTCGTCATCGGTCAAAGAGCATATGGTAGTGGCAGTAAGTAATAATAATTAGCAATCGGTCGAACGACGGTAGTCCCTCGGTCAAGCTTCGTCAGCATCTTGAAGAAAGGCTGGGACTGGTCGGGAGAAGATAGAGGCAGGGAGTCGTTTTGAGAGAGAGTTTCGGTCATGATCACAGATAATGTTGTGGAGTTTTGCAATGACGGCATCGCTTGTGATGTTGAATTGTTCATGAGCATGGTTTAGCTTGCGTCCAATTGCGCCATATTCTCGTTCCAGTTCCACAAACCCGGAATAAGAAGTCCGCCTGCATTTGATTCGCGGTATGAGAGAGAAAATGTTTGAGATAATGTGTACCCACAGTTCCTCTTGCATCATTTCGAGGTGACCACGAGCGTCACACAGGATTCTCTCTCGACCCGTGATGATGTCATTACGAACGGCTTCGAACCTACATCCGATATTGTTGAGGATGACCTGGCGAAGAGGGGTAAAATTCCATGAAACATAACATGCTGGATCGTCAACTAACGTCTTGGATGGCACTCAATACCTGTAAGAAGAAGGATTAATAGGGTATGGTGGAACTGGGACGAACCCGCTTGCCTCCTTGATAGCATCCATTTCTGTCTTGGGCACTACTTGCTGTTCCTCCTGTTCTGAATCGGATGAGTCAGATTCTGGATATGAAACTTGATTAAGTCTCTTCGCGAGAGCTTCAAATGACTTCAAGTGCTTCATCTGCTGTGACCTAGCTTGAGATTTGCCTGCACTAGACACTGTTGTAGCTTTCCCTTTCACTTTCGTCTCGGATTTGAGAGTCTTGGGTGGGGACTGATTTTTGGGAAAGAGAGCTGGTCGTTTAACTCCACGCGCGATACGCTGTGACGCCACACGCTGAATAGCAAGGTAGTCAAGGCCCACTTCATGTGAATCGAAACGCAAACTCACTTCTGTTGGACTGCTATGAGTGCTGCTGAGGTCGTCGAATAGGGCTCGAACTCTGGTATGACGCGACATGACCCTTTGATCGACGACTTGGTTGTTCCGCTGATCAGCGGCATAGTATGCTTCCGTAGTGAAATCCTCTTCCATGGGCTAAGCGTTCATATTATTTAGTCTATCAAATCGTTGAAGTAACACACGACATTACCCTGTCAATGCCTGGTGCTTCGAGCCTCTCTGGACCTGTGGAGAGATCACGGAGAAATTGGGGAAATGTATCCACCCCCTCGGCAGCACCCGTCACAGCATACTCAAACACTCCCTTGATGCCTTTCGGAACAGCGAGTGCCAGACGTTTGGATTTGAGCTCCTGGGAGTCTCTTTCGTTGGTATTCTCGCACAATGTGTCCGTGTTGACGGATTTGTCGAAGCGCAAGCGAGTCTGGGCGGCCCGCCCGTGGGAATCACCAGGGTTGGAAGGATGATCATGGGCGGCTTCAGTATCGCCATCGTAATTATCGACATTTTTGGATATCTGATATCTGATAGGTTGCCTGTGTGGTGGCTTGCGGTCCAAGGACAGTGCCAGTTCTGACTCAGTGGTTTGGGCAAAGGCGGGCATGATGCCGGTCGTCTCTTGCGGCATAGCTGGTGGTTGTTCCTGCGGGGGTCTTGCACGTGGCACTTGAGATTTTGATGTGGACGGCTCAAGCCCCTCTACTTGTCCTTGTCGATGTAAGCGAGGTCGGAGCAAGAAGTCGTCACCTTGGATAAGAGACTGATCACCTGGCGTCGGTGAACCTGGGATCAATTTGGGGGGTGCTTGGAACGGTACGATAGGCGTTCTTGCACCGAAGCTGGTTTGTTCCCAAGGGCCCTTGACAGAATTGCGGTTGGGTTTAAACACTGCCTGTTTGGTTATGTGATTAAACCCGATCACGCACAGTATCTACCTGTTACCTTAGCTTGTTTTGGTTCAGGATCGGATGGACTGATTCGGACTATGGATGGCAGGGAGCCTTGAAAGGTTTCGGTCACACGTTGCCTAGCCGGAGACGTGGAGGAAGGTGCCTTGAGTTTATCTTTAGGTCGCAGGACCGACGCTACTGGAGTAAGTTCAGGCAAAGGCTCCGCAATCCCACTCGAAGATTCGCTCACATTCTGAGGCACTTGACTGATTACTGCCGCCCTGGGGAGAAGAGTACGCCTTAGGTTGTCGCTTCATCTTCTCTTCGATGATACTAAATTTTGCGGATCGGGCTTCCGGCTCCCTCTTGGCTGTCGCTGGTGGTTTCACTTGCTGCGCTTCGAGTGCTTTGGGATCGTCTGCACAGATCAAAGTAGGAGGTGTCTTGTGGCGCAGATTTGCCTTGGCTGCGTTCCGTCGTGTCTTGTACGTTGAGCCCTTCGGGCGAGGTGTTATGCGCTCAATGGCCACGGTCTCTGATTTTGGTTTCTTTGCCGTCGGCTCGCTTTCGTCGTCGCTCTCAACCACTCGTTTGTGCTTCATCTTTCTCGTATGAGTGACCTCGGTTGCACCTGCATGGTTGCCATTGTCGCTCGAGAGAGTAATCGTCTTTGAAGGAGAAGTATTATTGACCTTGGGCTTCCCCGATCGTGGTTGTTCTCGAGGAGAAGGCGACGTAATGGGAGACAGGGGCGGTTTGACCGTTGAAACTCTTATTGTTGCTCTAGTCTTGCATCGAGGCACACTCTTTGGGCTCGAGATGATGGGTTCTATATCAGATACTCCCGCAGTGTCGAACGCGTGTTGCAAACAGGAATCAGGTTTTGCTTTAGTATGTGGTAGGCTTTTCCCCGGTTCTTCAGGTTGGCGTGTTTCCGTTTTGTGATTGGAAGGCGCCTTGATTGGCTGCATTACCATAGGATCGGGCCCACTAGCTTCAGGCGAAAGCTGCACACCAAAAACCGCTGAGTCATTCTCGAATGGATCGGCTTTCGAATTGTTACTGTCATAATCTAAGGCGGCATTAGAGTCGGGGAAGCCACACTCCGTTCAAGCGTACTTACAGCTTTTCGCTTTTTGCGACCTCTATATCAAGCAGTAAGGATGGGCCCTGAGTTTAATGGTAATACTAATACCACGGACCTCATCCGTTGTCCCAATAAATCCCAGCTCAGTGCCTGGTGTAACAGAGAATTTATTGCATTTGAGCTTTGCATTACCATTTTGCACATATACATCCTAGCTCCATACCGTCAGCACTTACAGATAATACGCAGCCAATACGTACCGGGATTCTGCGCTGCAAACACTCGATGAAACGCACTTGGTCGTGATCGGACATTGAAAAGTTAATACTGAATGGTGGCTTGGGATCATCTTCCTTGGAAACTTTAAATGGATAAGCATGTCGGGATGGAAGGCAGCTGAAAGTGATGGTAACTAGTTTATGTGTCAGTGGTTTGTATGAATCACTGATAGAGGGCTGACCAGAGGCATGTTGGAGAGCGATATCAGAAATCGTGTCTACACCACAGTTCAACGTATCCATCGAGTCCTCCTATGGATTCATTATGCCGGATTCTGGTATAGAAACGGATGACTTACCTCCTCCCATATCACAAGGACGAGCTCCGAATCAATATAAACTCTGTGGAGAGGCATCAAAAGCGGAGGCAGACTTGGTTTCCGACATACTTATGTGGCGATTTCTGGTTGCGAAAAGTTTGGCCGATAGCAGTTAGATCATTGATATTGAAGCCTTGTGGTCTAGAAGTCTGGAGTCAGAGTTCAAGCCCTAGAGTTTGTATAACACTTGTACCGAGTAAGGTCGCCTTGCCCGAGCAGTTTGATCATTGCCTCGCGCGACTAAGATTTGTAAGGATAGAAAGAAATATGGTGGTACACCACAAACTCACATCGTCCCAAGTATCTGGTTTAGCGTTGTTCAAAATCTTCTCGAGCTCCTGTCGTCTCAAAGTAGGAAATGCGTTACGCATGGCCTTGGCGTTGAAAACACTGCTGATAAAGAGCTTCCTTTTATTATCCTTTCCGATTGCAGGGACCATCCTAGCGAGCAGG